>CAJDUR010000022.1_pt1 | contig 37699 bp, 31 predicted proteins | sample 7391191 | NCBI WGS metagenome assembly CAJDUR01 (sample SAMEA7055688, study PRJEB34461) | soil metagenome | biome: terrestrial ecosystem; feature: Peninsula; material: soil | place: Antarctica | collected 2016 | reverse complement strand
TCTCACGCCGAGCGGGATCCCAGCTGATGTCTTCGACACGCCGGAGTTCTCCGAGGAAGCGGACGAGCTCGACGAGCGGGCGCTGTTCGCCCGCCGTGCTGCTTCGCTCTAGCCAGACCGTCTCGAAGCCGGCTCCGTCTCCAAGCCGGCCCGCGCCCTCGAGGGGTGCCGCGAGGCGCGTGGTTCAGGCTGGTGCGCCCTCGCCGGATGGATCACCGTCTGCCGCGTCCTCGAGTTCTTCCTCCAACTCCGCTTCGGTGTCGTGGCTGAGCAGGTGCTTGCCGATCCCGTTGGCCACGGCCGCGAAGGGGACCGCCGTCAGGGCGCCGATGATGCCGGCCACCGTCGAGCCGGCCGCGATGGCGAGGATGACCGCGAGCGGGTGAACGCTGACCGCCCGGCCGAGCAGGAAGGGCTGCAGCACGTGTGACTCGAGCTGCTGCACCGCGATGACGACCGCGAGCATGATGAGGGCGACCCCGGGCCCGTGCGACACGAGCGCGAGCAGCACCGCCACGGCTCCCGAGAGGAGCGCGCCGACGATGGGGATGAACGAGAAGATGAAGACGAGCACGCCGATCGCGAGTGCGAACGGCACGTTCAGGATGGCAGCGCCCACGCCGATGCCGATGGCATCGACGGCCGCGACGATGATCGTCGCTCGCACGAAGGCCGAGAGCTGGTGCCAGGCGATGGCGCCTGACGAGTCGACCCGCTCCCTGGCCGCTCGCGGGAAGAGGTGAACGAGCCACGTCCAGATCCGCTTCCCCTCGTAGAGGAAGAAGAAGAGGGCGAAGAGGGCGATGAAGAGCCCCGCCACGAAGTGCGTCGCCGTGAGACCGACCGATGCCGCGGTGTCGCCCAGGTTGCCGGAGTTGCCGACGCTGTTCTTGAGGCTGTCCCAGTAGCCATCGAACTGGCTGTCCGTGATCTTGAAGGTCAGCCGGATCCAGTCCCGGACCTGCTCGATCCCGGTCGCCAGCTGGTTGGTCAGCTCGGAGAAGCCGCTGCTGAACTGCGTTCCGACCACGGTGAGCATCCCGCCCATGGCGACGATGACACCGACGAGGGTCAGCCCGGCGGCTGCGCCTCGAGACATCCAGCGGCTCAGCCGCACGGTGATCGGCATGAGCATCGCGGCCAGCAGGGTCGCGATGGCGATCGGCACGATGATCTCGGAGAAGGTGCGCAGCACGATCACCCCGACGAGGACGGCCGCGGCGATCAGGAGGAGGCGCAGCGACCATTCGCTCGCAGCACGGACGGCGGGTGGCACGCTCGAGGGCGCACTCGGCTGATCGTTCTGGGTGATGGCCACGATTTCCCCTTTTTGCTCGGATGACAAGCGATACCGTATGCCGCCGAGCCCGGTGCGCGCGCATCCTGGGCCCCTGCACCGTGGTTCGGTCGATTCACCAACGAAAACCTCGCCCGACGGAGCGTGTTTGCGCTGGTCGGACGAGGTTTCTGAGGGGTGGAGCTGCGGGGATTCGAACCCCGGACCTTCTCATTGCGAACGAGACGCGCTACCACCTGCGCCACAGCCCCTTGATGCGTCGAGAACTGTAACACCGCGACTGGCCCGACATGAAACCCGGGTCAGACCCAGCTCGGGAACCACATCCGGCGCTGCCACTCCTGCAGGGGGATCACCTCGGCGGTGTAGATCGGGTAGAAGAACCAGAACAACCCGATGGTCAGGAGCAGGAACCCGCCCATGACGCCCAGCCCGACCAACCGCCGGATCCGGGTCGCATCCCGGCCGCCGATGATCAGCCCGAGCACGTAGACGCAGGCGAGCACCACCCACGGCACGAAGGCGACCTCGTAGAAGGAGTAGATCGTCCGGTTCGCGATGAAGAACCACGGCAGGTAGCCGGCCGACAGTCCGCAGAGGATGGCCCCGGCACGCCAGTCCCGGCGCAACGCCCACGTGAACAGCAGCACGAAGATCGCGATCGTCCCGCCCCACCAGATCGACACGGTGCCGATCGAGGTGATCGCCTTGCTGCACTGGTCGACCAGGCACCCCTGCTGGCCCTTGGTCGGGCCCTCGTAGAAGAACGAGGTCGGTCGACCCTGGATGAGCCAGGACCACGGACTGGTCCGATAGGGGTGGGGGGAGTCGATCGACGTGGTCGAGGAGTACATCTGCTCGTGGTAGGCCCACAGCGAGCGCCACCAGTCCGGCAGCCACGTGATCCCCTCGTGGTGTCGGCTCTCGGCCCAGTCGCGGAAGGCGCCGCCCCTGGTCAGGATCCAGCCGGTCCAACTCGCCACGTAGGTGAGGAAGGCGCCGCCGACGAGTTGGAGGGCGGCATACAGCCCGTCCTTGGGGATCCAGGCGACCCACCAGCCCCGCACGCCCGCGGCCCGTCGCGCGCCCAGGTCCCAGAGCACGGTCAGCAGGCCGAAGAACGCGAGGAAGTAGAGCCCGGACCACTTCGACCCTGCCGACAGGCCGAGCATGATCCCGGCGACCCAGCGCCACGGCCGCCAGCCGAGCCAGGGACCGAGCCAGGTCACCTCTCCCCGGGCGCGGCCGCCGACCTTCCGGGCCAGCACGGCCCGTGCCCGGTCGCGGTCGATGAGCAGCGCGCCGAAGGCGGCGAGGCCGAAGAACATGACGAAGATGTCGAGCAGGCCGGTCCGCGAGTGCACGAAGTGGTGGCCCTCGAAGGCCAGCAGCGCCGCCGCGACGGTCCCGAGCAGGTCGGAGCGGAAGAGGCGCCGGGCGATCCGTCCGAGCATGAAGATCGAGATGGTGCCCGCCAGCGCCACGGCGAAGCGCCAGCCGAAGGAGTTGAGGATGCCGAACGGCATCTCGCCCCAGCCGATCAGCCACTTCCCGACGGGCGGGTGCACGACGAAGTCACCCTGGGTGCCCCACACGAAGGGGTCGTTGGCGGTGAAGTGCTGGTCGACCTGTTTGGCTTCGAGCAGTTGCGGGTCGACCTTCATCTCGAACCAGAACAGGACCATCGACCAGCCCTGTTTGACGTAATAGGTCTCGTCGAAGATCAGTTGGTGGGGGGCGCCGACGTGCCAGAAGCGCAGCAAACCGCCAACGGCCGTGAAGAACAGCGGCCCGACCCAGCCGAGCCAGCCAGCCCGGCCCGCCGGCCGGAAGTCGTCCTCCGCCTTTCCGAGCAGGCGGGCGTGCACCTGCGGGGCGGAGTTCATGGGGGCCATCGTATGCAGCGGCGCGAGGCGTTTGTCGCCGTGTGCCGAGTGCCGCGCCGGGCCGGTCACCGAGCCACCGCTGCCGTATGCCGCTGGGCCCGGTCGTGATGGCCGTCCGCCCAGCGCGGGCTCAGAGCGTGACCCCTCGCGAACGCAGCACGGTGTAGCCGATGAAAGCGACGATGTCGAGGATCGAGTGGCAGATGACGAGCGGCATGACCCGCCGGGTTCGGATGAAGAACAGGCCGAGGATCAGGCCCATCGCGATGTTGCCGGCGAACCCGCCGAAGCCCTGGTAGAGGTGGTAGCTGCCGCGGATCACGGCGGACACCCCGAGCACGAGGGGCCACGACCAGCCGATCTGGCGCCACCGGGTGTAGAGGTAGCCGATCATGATCGTCTCCTCGAGCAGCGCGTTCTCGATCGCCGCGAGCACCAGGACCGGTCCTGACCACCAGACGTCGGTGAGGTTGGCGGCCGAGATCTGGGTGTTGACCCCCAGCGCCTTGGCCCCGAGGTAGAGGCCCAGCCCCGGGATGCCGATGACGGCGGCCAGCGCGAGTCCGCCGAGTCCGTCCCGGGCCGGGGACTGCCGGTCCAGTCCGATGAAACGGCCGGCGCGCACATCGACCCTCGGACGGTGCAGGTGGCCCAGCAGGTAGAGCGCGAGCAGGACCGGCACGAGGGGCAGCGCGATCCCGACGAGTTGGTAGGCCAGGTCGAGCCACGGGCGGTCGGGAACCTTGGCGGTGTTCATCGCGGTCGTCTGCTGGGCGAGCGGAACCGACAGGGTCAGCCGGTTGATGATCGTCAGGACCGACCAGATCGCCGACGCCCCGAGTGACACGCCGAGGACGAGCAGGGTCTCGCGCCGCAGGCCGCGCCGGGCGCCGGGGTCCACCACTGCGGTGGGGTCTCGGACATCGGGACCAAACACAGCGGCGAACGGCATGCGATCAACTGTACTGACGGGGTCCCCGTAGGCTCCGGACATGGCGTCGCTCGCGGACTGGGAGCGCGGGAGTCATGCCGCGGACGGCTTCGACTACCCGACCTATCGGCGCGGGAGCGGAACCGGCATCGTCGTCATCCACGAGAGCCCGTGGCTGACCTCGGAGGTGGTTGACCCCGTCGTCATCGCGCCGGTCGTCGCCCAGCCGGCCGTGCCCCTCCCGATCGGGCGCCGCCGCGCTGCGGACCTCAACCTGTCGGCGAGCGATCTCGAGGCGGTGCGGTCCCGGGTGGACGCGGGGTGCCCGGTCCTCGGAGTGCGCTACCGCGACGACTGGATCACCGGGACCCGCTTCGAGACGCTGCGCAGCTACCTGGGGGATGGCTTCATCGCGGTCGAACTCGAGGGCCACGGCCACGCGACCTTGACCGACCACCAGCACCCGGACGCCGTCGATGCGGTGGTCACCTTCTTCCGCAACCGCCTGCTGGCCCCCTCCTGACGGACCTCGGCGGACCGCGCCGAGACCGGCTCTCGAGAGGAGGCTGGGGACAACCTGTGCGCAACCGGGGAAGAGGTGTGGAGAAGTCCGGGTGATCTGTGCACGACACGCCGATGGTCTGTGGACAACAAAATAGGTTGGGGAAAACCCTTGCGGCCCTAGGCGATCCCGGGATACAAATGACCTACGCACTCCCCTTGGGGAGAGCGGGACGGTTCGGAAACGAAGGTCCACACCGCGGGGCAACCCGAGGCGATCGCCAGGTGACGAGGTGGTCGGGGCCGGAACAGAAGAGCAGTCGATCGGAAGTGTCACCATCGACCGATCACACCGAAGGGCCCTTGAGACTCATACTCCCAAGGGCCCTTCACCTTTGTCTTCCCAAAGGCTCTTCCCCCAAGGGCCCTTCACCGGTGTCAGGTGGGCAGGGGCGGGCCCGGCTCCATCCCGATGCGGTTGGATGAGCGGATGAGCGCGAGTGCAGGCCAAGGACGCGGACCGGCGACTGGCAGCGGGGTGCTCGTGCTGGCGGCCACGCCGATCGGGGACCCCCGCGACGCCGCCCCGCGTCTCAGCGCCGAGCTGGCCACCGCCGACATCATCGCGGCGGAGGACACCCGCCGGCTCCGGCGGCTGCTGTCCGAGCTCGGGGTGACCCCGGCCGGTCGGGTGCTCAGCTACCACGAGCACAACGAGGCGGCCAGGACACCCGACCTGGTCGAGCAGCTCCTCGGCGGCGCCCGCGTCGTGGTCGTCACGGACGCGGGGATGCCCTCGGTGTCCGACCCCGGCTACCGACTCGTCGCGGCAGCCGTGGTGGCCGACATCCGGGTGACCTGTGTTCCGGGACCGAGTGCGGTCCTCATGGCGCTCGCCGTGTCCGGGCTGCCCGTGGACCGCTTCTGCTTCGACGGGTTCCTGCCCCGCAAGCCGGGGGAGAAGGCCCGCGCCCTCGCCGACGTGGCGCAGGAGCGGCGCACGATGGTCTTCTTCGAGGCCCCGCACCGGCTTGCCGACACGCTCACCGCCATGGCCACGGCCTTCGGAGCCGGCCGCCGCGCCGCGGTGTGTCGGGAACTGACCAAGACCTACGAAGAGGTCCGGCGGGGTCCACTCGCCGAACTGGCCGACTGGGCTGCGGACGGGGTCCGCGGCGAGATAACGGTCGTGGTGGCCGGCGCCGAGCCCACGATCGCCTCCCTCGAAAACGAGGTGAGCGGCATACGGCTACGGGTTGCGGCCGGGGAGCGACTCAAGGACGTCTGCGCCGCGGTCGCGGCCTCGACCGGGTTGTCCAAGAAGGCGCTCTATGACGCCGTCGTCTCCGCTCGCTCCACGAAGGTTTGAGCGGCCGACCTTGTAAGGGCCGACGATGTGGGGTAAGGCTTGAACCAGGCGACCGCACTCGCCGGTCGCACCACAACCAAGGAGTGACGATGGCAACCACCCGAAACGCGTCCGCACACTGGGAGGGCACCCTGTTCGAAGGGGCCGGGCAGGTGACGTTCGGCTCGTCGAACCTCGGCACGCACGACGTGACCTGGGCCGCGCGCGCCGAGGACCCCAACGGGCGCACCAGCCCCGAGGAACTCATCGCTGCGGCGCACGCCACCTGCTACAGCATGCAGTTGTCCAACATGCTGGCCGAGGCGGGCCACCCCGCCACGAGCCTCGATGCCACCGCAGCGGTCGACTTCCAGCCCGGCACCGGCATCACTGGCATCGCGTTGACGATCCGCGGCACCGTGCCGGGGATGAGCAGCGAGGACTTCACCAAGACCGCAGAAGGTGCCAAGGACCAGTGCCCGGTCAGTCAGGCGCTCAAGGCCGTCCCGATGACCCTCGAGGTCACGTTCACCGAGTGATCGCAGGCGGTGGGTCGCCGGCGAGGTCGTAGTAGCCCGCCGGCGCGAAACCGCCGCGCCGGCCGACGAGGCTGGTCGGGACCGACTGGAGCCGCTCGTTGTAGCGCTCGACGTTGAAGTTGTAGATCCGTCGAGCCGCGGCGAGACGGGCCTCGGTCTCGACCAGTTGCCGCTGTAGCGCGAGGAAGTTCCCCGCAGACGACAGCCCGGGATAGCGCTCGGCCACCAGTGCTACCGGACCGGCGAGCAACCCGCGTTCGCTCGTCAGGAGGGCGATGAGGGACTGCTCGTGGGCCGCCCCAGCGGAGACGACCGCGACCAGGCCCGGGATGAGGTCGTGGCGACGGCGCAACTCGACGTCGACGTCACGCCAGGACTCGTGCAGGTGCTGGCGCTGCTGGACGAAGCGGTTGTGGGCCAGCAGCCAGGCCACCCCCACCACTGCCAGCACGCCCACGGCGAGCAGGAGCGCACCCGCAGCCCCGTCCATCAGGCCACCGGGGGCACTGTGACGGGTCGGCCACCACGGTCCTGCCAGACGAAGTCGGGGATGCCGAGGAGGACCGTGAGCATGACGTCGAGGGGCGCGTCGCCCTGGGTGACCGGGACCGTGTCGTCGCCGGGGCCCCAGATCGTCGGATCGTGCCCAGCGCTCTGACGGGACATGACGACGTCACCGTTGGTGATGTCGAAGCGGACCCGGCCCCGAGCCAGGAGGTACTCCATCGTCCGGGCGTGGAACGTGTCGAAGGCGAACTTCTTGTCAGCGCACCGCAGCCGGAACATCCGGTTGAACGCGTCGGACTCGAGGTCGATGTCCCCTCCCGTCACGGCGTCGACGATCCGGGCCATGGTCCCCTCCGGGGACAGGCACAGGTCCGGCAGGTTGGCCCGGACCTCGAGGACCGCGACGTCGAAGCTGTGGTCCTGCCGAGTCGTCTGCGATTGACCGTTGGCATCGGTGTGGGTCGACTCCGTGTAGTAGCGGTAGCCGAACGCCAGGAACGGCGCACCCCGGTAGGTTCCGCGGACCGCATTGCTCACCCGGCGCCCCTGACCGGTGCCAAAGGGCGGGCACGACCAGGCATCGACGTAGCTGTTCGCCTCACCGAGCCACTGCCAGCCGTTCGCTGCTGCGGTGGCCTGCATGGCCTCGGTCCGCTTCCTGCCCTGCTGATAACTCCAGATCGCGAAGCCGATGACGGCCGCGAGCCCGAGCGGGAAGAGCAGGAGGATCGCGTTGAATCCGGACGAGGCATCCTCGATGGGCATGATGCTCTCCTTCGTGACCGGCCACGCGGGGCCGCTCCGATCCGATCTGGCAGGCAATGGACGGCACGGGCGTCCCGTGCGTTCCCGTCGAGGCCACCGCCCTAGGATCGAGCCCATGAGCAAAGTCCTGTCTGCTGTCGCCTGGCCGTACACCAACGGCCCTCGACACATCGGCCACGTAGCCGGATTCGGTGTGCCCTCGGACGTTTTCAGCCGCTACATGCGGATGGCCGGACACGACGTGCTCATGGTCTCCGGCACCGACGAGCACGGCACCCCGATCCTCGTGCTCGCGGACGAGGAGGGCCTGGCGCCCCAGGAGCTCGTCGACAAGTACAACGCGGTCATCGCCACGGACCTGACCGACCTCGGCCTGTCCTACGACCTGTTCACCCGCACGACGACGCGCAACCACTACGCGGTCGTGCAGGAGATGTTCCGCCAGGTCCACGCCAACGGCTACATGATCGAGCAGACGACGCGGGGCGCGATCAGCCCGACGACCGGTCGCACCCTGCCGGACCGCTACATCGAGGGCACCTGCCCGATCTGCGGCTTCGGAGAGGCGCGCGGCGACCAGTGCGACAACTGCGGCAACCAGCTCGACGCCGACGAGCTGATCGACCCCCGCTCCAAGATCAACGGGGAGACGCCGGAGTTCGTCCTGACCCAGCACTTCTTCCTCGACCTGCCGGCGTTGGCCGGGGCCCTCGGGGAGTGGCTCGACGAGTGCGAGGCGTCCGGCACCTGGCGGCACAACGTCATCAAGTTCAGCAAGAACCTGCTCACCGACCTCCGCCCACGGGCCATGTCCCGCGACATCGACTGGGGCATCCCGATCCCGCTGGAGGGCTGGGAGGACAACCCGCACAAGCGGCTCTACGTGTGGTTCGACGCCGTCATCGGCTACCTCTCCGCCTCGATCGAGTGGGCCCGTCGGACCGGGGAGCCGGACCGCTGGCGGGAGTTCTGGGACGCGACCGCGCCCGAGCCACCGCGCAGCTACTACTTCATGGGCAAGGACAACATCACCTTCCACGCCCAGATCTGGCCGGCCGAGCTGCTCGCCTACGCGGGCCGGGGCGACAAGGGCGGTGAGCCGGGGAAGTACGGCGTCCTGACGCTGCCGACCGAGGTGGTGGCGAGTGAGTTCATGACGCTCGAGGGCAAGCAGTTCTCCACGTCGCGCAAGCACGTCATCTACGTCCAGGACATCGTCGAGCGCTACGGCCCCGACCCGATCCGCTACTTCATCTCGGCGGCGGGTCCCGAGAGCCAGGACGCCGACTTCAGCTGGGCCGACTTCGTCCAGCGCAACAACAGCGAGCTCGTGGCGGGCTGGGGCAACCTGATCCAGCGGACCGCGACCATGGTGGCCAAGTCCTTCGGCGAGATCCCCCAGCCGTATGCCGCCGAGCCCGTGGACGAGGAGCTGCTGGCTGCCGTCGCAGCCGGCTTCGCCGCCGTCGGCGGCCTGCTCGAGCGGCACCGCCACAAGGGCGCGCTCACCGAGGTGATGCGCCTCGTCGGTGAGGCCAACGCCTACGTCTCCAAGACGGAGCCCTTCAAGCTCAAGGGTGAGGAGCAGCGCGAGCGGCTGGCGACCGTGCTGCACACGCTGGTCCAGGTCGTCTCCGACCTCAACACGCTGATCTCACCCTTCCTGCCGCACGCGGCGAACCGGGTGCACCTCGTGCTCGGCGGGACCGGCGAATTCATGCCGATGCCGCGGCTCGAGGTGGTGCGCGACCTCGACGACGAGACCCGCGCCTATCCCGTCATCACCGGGGACTACTCGGCCACGCCACGGTGGGAGTCACGACCGGTGGTGCCGGGGACCCCGATCGGCAAGCCGACTGCTGTCTTCACCAAGTTCGACGCCGAGCAGGTCATCGAGGACGAGCGCCGGCGTCTGGGCGACGCCGAGCCGCCGGCATGAGCCCGACCCCGGCAGGGGCGTCGACCGGGGCGTCGACTGGGGCGTCGACCGGGGCGTGGGGGCGGGGGCTCCCGGAGCAGGACCCGGACCCGCTGCCGATCGAGGTCGTCGACAACCACGTCCACCTCGACATCACCCGGGCGGGGGACGAGCCCTTCGACGTGGCCGACGCGATCGAGCGGGCCCGGGCCGTCGGGGTGACCCGACTCGTGCAGGTCGGCTGTGACCTCGACGGGATCGCGTTCACGATGGACGTGATCGACCGACACCCCGAGGTTGTCGGTGCGATTGCCTTGCACCCCAACGAAGTCCCCAAACTCGCGGCTGCCGGGACGTTGTCGGCGGCCTACGACACCGTCGAGCGGCTCGCGGCCCACCAACGGATCCGGGCCATCGGGGAGACCGGGCTCGACTACTTCCGGACCGGGCCGGAAGGCATCGCGGTCCAGCAGGACGGCTTCCGCTGGCACCTCGACCTGGCCAAACGGCGAGGCCTGGCGCTGCAGATCCACGACCGCGACGCCCATGACGACGTGCTGCGCATCCTGGAGCAGGAGGGAGCGCCGGAGCACACCGTGCTGCACTGCTTCTCCGGGGGGCCGGAGATGGCCCGGGAGTGCGTCCGCCGCGGCTACTACCTCTCCTTCGCCGGGACGGTGACCTTCAAGAATGCCAGCAGGCTGCGCGATGCCCTGTCCCAGGTGCCGCTCACCCAGCTGCTGGTCGAAACCGATGCGCCCTACCTGACCCCCCACCCGCACCGCGGCGCGACCAACGCCTCGTTCCTGGTGCCGCACACGGTCCGGGCCATGGCCGAGGTCCTGGGCGTGGACGTGCCGACCCTGTGCCGGGCCATCACCGACAACAGCGAGCGCGTCTACGGCACGTGGTCCTGACTCGTCCGGCGTCTCGCTGGACGCGGTGTGTCGCGAATAACGTTACCGAAATTTGACCTTTGGGGTCTTGATCCTTCACAGTTGTCGACTGTTGGCCGGTTGTCGCCCCGCATCGACCGCTCACTGAGCCCTCGCGAATGGTCCCGAGGATGTCCTCACGAGCGGATCCCGAGAGCGCGCACGCATCCGGATCGTTCAATGTTCGGAGTGCTTTGTTCTCACGTACCACCACCATCCTGTCCTCAGCCGGCGCTGCCCTGCTGCTCGCCGGTACCGGCGTCGGAGTGGCTCACTACGACAAGGCCGTCACGCTCAGCGTCGATGGCCAGCACAGCCAGGAGCACGTCTTCGGCAGCACCGTCGGTGACCTGCTCGATGCGCGGGGGATCACCCTCGCCGCTGGCGACGTGGTGTCGCCCGCCTCGGGCGCCGCCCTGCGCGATGGCGATGTCGTCTCCGTGGAGTACGCCCGACCCGTCACGATCACGATCGACGGCACGACCCGCCAGGTCCGCACGACCGAGACCTCGGTCGACGGCGTGCTCGCAGCCCTCGGCGTGCGCACTGCGGATGCGCGCTTGTCGGTCTCCCGGTCACAGATCATCGGTCGCGATGGCCTCGCGCTGACCGTCACCACCCCGCGGGACATCACCGTGGTCGTCGACGGCAAGACCGAGAAGCACTCCATCATCGCGCCCACCGTCTCCGCCGCGCTCGCCCAGCTGAACATCAAGCTCGGCGCGGACGACACCGTCTCCCCGAAGGGTGGCGCCGACCTGACTGATGGAGCCAAGATCGTGGTCCAGCGAGTCACGAAGACGAGGTCCACCTCGACCTCGCCGATCGCCCACGGGACGACCCAGAAGGAGTCGGGTGCGCTCTACGCCGGCACGACGAAGGTCGAGCGGCAGGGCGTCGACGGCGTGCGCACGGTGACGGTCGAGAAGACGTCGATCGACGGCAAGGCCACGAGCACCAAGCAGGTCTCCAGCACAGTGACCAAGGCTCCGGTCAACCGGGTGCTGCTCGTCGGCTCGAAGCAGCGTGCGACTGTCCCGGCCACGTCGACCCCGGCCACGTCGGCCCCGGCCACGTCGGCCCCGGCCACGTCGGCCCCGGCCACGGCGGCCCCGCCCACGTCGACCAGCACCAGCGGGCTCAACCTCGCGCGCGCCAGCATGTGGGACCGCGTCGCCGCGTGTGAGTCCGGGGGCAACTGGAGCATCAACACCGGCAACGGCTACTACGGTGGCCTGCAGTTCTCCCGCTCCACGTGGCTCGCCTACGGCGGCGGCCAGTTCGCAGCCCGTGCCGACCTCGCGAGCCGGGCCCAGCAGATCACGGTGGCAAACCGCGCCTACGCGGACAACGGCCTGTCGCAGTGGGGCTGCAAGGCCTGACCTGCTGCTGATCTCGTGGGTGGCGCCCGCCCCGGGCGTGCCGTATGCCGCTGTGCTCACCGAGCCCAGCGGCACACGGCACTCTGGCGTGGGGTGGAGCGGCGAGGTGCATAGGGTGGGCACATGACCTCGGCCCCCGACCCCGCGCTGCTCGGCCCGGTCCAGGTGCGTGAGTTGGCGGAGCGTCTCGAGGTCCGCCCGACCAAGCAGTGGGGCCAGAACTTCGTCGTTGACCAGAACACCGTGCGCAAGATCGTGCGGATCGCCCAGGTCGGCCCGGAGGACTCCGTCGTCGAGGTCGGGCCGGGGCTCGGTTCGCTGACCTTGGCGCTGCTGCCGATCGTCGGGCACGTGACTGCGGTCGAGGTCGACCCCCGGCTCGCCGGAGCCCTGGAGGAGACGGTCACGGCGTACCAGCCGGAGAACGTGGCCAAGCTGCGGATCATCGCGGCCGATGCGCTGACCGTCACCACCTTGCCCAAGCCGAAGCCCACGGCGCTGGTGGCCAACCTGCCCTACAACATCTCGGTGCCGGTCGTGCTCTCCTTCCTCGAGCGGTTTCCCACGATCCAGCGGGTCCTGGTCATGGTGCAACTCGAGGTCGCCGAGCGGCTCGCCGCGCCCCCGGGCAGCAAGACCTACGGTGTTCCGAGCCTCAAGGCGGCCTGGTACTGCCACGTCGAACTCGCCGGGCGGGTCGGACGCAACGTCTTCTGGCCAGCACCCAACGTCGACTCCGGGCTCGTCTCCCTCGTGCGGCGCGACCCCCCCGAGACGAGTGCCTCGCGTGAGGAGGTCTTCCGCTGCATCGACGCGGCCTTCCTCCAGCGACGCAAGGGCCTGCGCCGGGCGCTCGCGGGCTGGGCCGGGTCGGCGCAGGCGGCCGAAGCGGCGCTGCGCGCGGCGGGGATCGACCCCATCACGCGCGGCGAGCAGCTCGACATCGTCGCCTTCGCCCGGATCGCCGAGGCGCACTCCGCCCTGACGGGAACGAGGCTCGATGAGACCTCATAGGGTGGCGGCATGACGACCGCCCCGACGCCGCCCCGGTCAGTGACCGTGCGGGTCCCGGCCAAGATCAACCTCGAGCTGCGGGTCGGCCCGCGGCGTGCGGACGGCTATCACGACCTGGCCACCGTCTTCCAGGCCGTGTCGCTCTACGACGAGGTGTCGGTGGCACGCTGCGACGACTGGCAGGTCATCCCGGCAGGTGCCTATGCCGACCAGATCCCCGCCGACGAGAGCAACCTCGCACTGCGGGCCGCCCGGCTCATGGCCGCGCGCTTCCACGTCGATGAGGCACTGTCGGTGCGGATCGACAAGGACATCCCGGTCTCAGGAGGGCTGGCCGGTGGCTCGGCCGATGCGGCCGCGACCCTGGTGGCCTGCGATCAGCTCTGGGGGCTGGGCCTCGACCGCGAGGACCTGGTCCGACTCGGGACCGAGCTCGGTCATGACGTGCCGTTCCCGCTCATGGGTGGCACGGCCATCGGCACGGGGCGCGGTGAACAGCTGGCCCCCGCGCTCGCTCGAGGTGGGGTGCGCTGGGTCCTCGCCATCAGTGACATCGGGCTCTCGACACCAGCCGTCTATGCCGAGTGCGACCGGCTCCGGTTGGACGCAGACGCCGACGGATCCCCGCAGGTCCCGGCGCCGCAGGTCAGCGCGGAGCTGATGGCGGCCCTGCGCGCAGGAGATGCGAAGCAACTGGGCGCGGCCCTGACCAACGACCTCGAGCCGGCCGCCTTCGTGCTGCGCCCCGAGTTGCGGGAGCTGCGTGACGCGGGTGTCGAGTTCGGCGCGCTGGGGGGGATCGTGTCGGGATCAGGACCCACGGTCGCCTTCCTCACCGATAGCCATGAGGCGGCCCTCGACCTCTCGGTCTCGTTGGCCGCCTCCGACCTGTGCCGCGACATCCGCAGAGCCAAGGGCCCGGTCCACGGTGCCCACGTCGTGCCGGGACTCCGCCCCGACTGACTGCTGCAGCCAGCAGGTCCCGATGGCGGCTCACCCACCCTAGAAAGCATCCATGGCCAATCTTGTCTCCCTCGAGCGCGTCTCGCTCGTCTTCGGCACCGCCCACGTCCTCGACGACCTGTCCCTCGGGGTGCTGACCGGCGACCGCATCGGCGTCGTCGGCGTCAACGGCGGTGGGAAGTCGACCCTGTTGCGCGTCATCGCGGGAGTGCAGGAGCCGGACGAGGGCCGGATCTCCAAGCAGGGCGGCGCAGAGGGCATCCGGATCGGGATGCTCGCGCAGGAGGACGTGCTCGACCCGGCGTGGACCGTGCGGGAGGCCGTCCTGCAGGACCGGCCCGAGCACGTCTGGGCCGGCGACCCCCGGATTCGCGACGTCCTCACCGGCCTGCTGGGAGGGATCGGGGGTGAAGCCATGGGCGGCCTCGACACCCTGGTCGGCCCCAAATCCGGCGGTGAGCGCCGTCGCCTCGCCCTCGCCAGGCTCCTGGTCGACGACCCGGAGCTGCTGTTGCTCGATGAGCCGACCAACCACCTCGACGTCGAGGGCGTTGCCTGGCTGGCGGATCACCTCGCGACCCAGCGACCGCGGCCCGGGAACGCCACGATCGCCATCACCCACGACCGGTGGTTCCTCGACGCCTACGCGACCACGACGTGGGAGGTCGAGAGCGGCACGGTGAGCAGCTACGAGGGCGGCTACGCGGCCTATGTCCTGGCCAAGGCCGAGCGCGACCGGCTGGCGGGGGTCGTCGCCGACCGGCGGGCCAACCTCCTGCGCAAGGAGCTGGCCTGGCTGCGCCGCGGGCCGCCCGCCCGGACGAGCAAGCCCAAGTTCCGGATCGACGCGGCCAACGCACTGATCGCCAACGAGCCGGCGGCCCGAAACTCCGTCGAGCTGGCCTCCTTCGCCACCAGGCGGCTCGGCAAGGACGTCCTCGACCTCGAGGACGCGACGGTCGTCCTCGGCGAACCGCCGTCCGAGCGCGTCATCCTCGACCGGGTGACGCTGCGCCTGGCGCCGGGGGAGCGGATCGGGATCGTCGGCGTCAACGGCGCCGGCAAGTCGACCCTGTTGCAGGCCCTGACCGGCGACGTGGCGTTGACCCAGGGGCGCCGCAAGATCGGCAAGACCGTCGCGATCGCGCACCTGACCCAGGAGGTGCGCGAGCTCGAGCGCTTCGGGGCGTGGCGGGTGATCGAGGCCATTGAGGACGTCAAGCAGTGGACGACCTTGGGCGGCAAGGAGATCAGCGCCAGTCAGCTGGCGACGAGACTCGGCTTCCCCGGCGGACGTCAGCAGGCCCGGGTCGGTGACCTGAGTGGTGGGGAGCGCCGCCGGCTCCAACTGACCCGGCTGTTGCTGACCGAGCCGAACGTCCTCATCCTCGACGAGCCGACCAACGACCTCGACATCGAGACGCTGACCTCCCTTGAGGACGTCCTCGACGGCTTCGCGGGGACCCTCATCGTCGTCTCCCACGACCGCTACCTCCTCGAACGCGTCGCCGATCATCAGGTGGCCCTCCTCGGGGACGGCAAGGTGCGTGACCTGCCGGGTGGGGTCGAGGAGTACCTCCGGCTACGGCACGCGGCGCCGCGCCCGGGGGGAGCGGGCGCGCCCACGCCGCCCAGCGGCATACGGCCGGCGTCTTCCGGAGCGGGGGCCGCGACCCCGGGCGCGCAGCGGGAGGCGCGCAAGACGATGGCGCGCATCGAGAAGCAGCTGACCCGCCTGACCGATCGGGAGGCCAAGATCCACGGCGACATGGTCACGGCGGCGACCGACCCGGCGCGGTTGGCCGAACTCAGCACATCACTACAGGCGGTCCTCGACGAGCGCGAGGAGCTCGAGCTGGAGTGGCTCGAGGTGGCCGAGCTCCTCGAGTGACTACTCATCGAGTGACTACTCATCGAGTGGTCCTGCGGTTCGGGACGAAGGCTGTGCTTTGGGACAGGAACTGCGTGGCGAACGCCCGCTCGTGCCCCGAACCGCAGCCTCTCCGCCGAACACCGCACCCTCCGGTTCCAGTGGGAGCCCCTTGCAAACTATCTTGATATCAAGATAGTTTGGAGCGATGGAGATGAGACTGCATCACGTCCAGGTGTCCGGGCCGGCCGGTTGCGAGGAGGCCATGCGAGCCTTCTACGTCGGCGTCCTCGGAATGACCGAGGTGGCGAAGCCGGCCCTGCTGCGCTCGCGTGGTGGCGCCTGGTTCCGGTCGGGGGAGGCCGAGATCCACGTCGGGATCGAGGAGGGGTTCGCGCCGGCGCGAAGGGCCCACCCGGGGGTCGCGGTCTCGGACGTTGATGCGCTCGCTGCGGTGGTCGCAGCCACGGGCGCACCGGTCCGCTGGGACGACGCGATCGTGGGACTGCGGCGCTTCCACACCACCGACCCGGTGGGCAACCGTCTCGAGTTCCAGCAGGCGCGTTGACCCGGCCCGCGCGGGGAGCGCAGCCGTCAGTGGCCGCTCGACTCCAGCGGCAGGAGGACGCGCCGGAGCAAGCTGGCGAGCTGAGTCTGCTCCGTGGCCGGCAGGTCACGAAGCAGGACCTCCTCCTGGTCGACGAGGTCGGCCATCGCGGCGTCGACGACGTCGCGCCCCGACGCGGTCAGGCGCACCAACACCCCGCGGCGATCTCCCGGATCGGGCCCACGCACGACGAAGCCACTGCGCTCGAGCCGGTCGACCCGGTTGGTCATCGTTCCCGACGTGACGAGCGTCTGTTGGACGAGTTGTCCGGGGGAGAGGTGGTAGGGCTCCCCCGCACGACGCAGCGCCGACAGGACATCGAAGGACCAGCCATCGAGTCCGTGCCGCGAGAAGGCATGACCCCGGGCGAGGTCCAGGCGGCGGGCGAGCCGCGAGACCCGGGAGAAGACCTCGAGGGGGGTCACGTCGAGGTCGGGCCGCTCTCGACGCCATCCGGCGACGACGTCATCGACGTCGTCGCCGCGCTGGCTGCTGAGTTCTCCACGGCTCATGGGGCAACCATAATCCCCATCAAGACTCTTGACGTCGAAAGAAAGGTCAGCTCATGAGTGAGCCCAGCCCCGACGCCGCCTGGGACCCGGACCAGTACGGCCGCTTCGCCGCAGACCGCGGGCGACCGTTCCGGGACCTGCTGGCCCGGGTGCCGAACGACTCCCCACGCCTGGTCGTGGACCTCGGGTGTGGGCCCGGCGACCTGACCCGGACGCTGGCTGACCGTTGGCCCGAGGCCCGCATCATCGGCGTCGACAACTCCGCCGAGATGCTGGAGCGGGCCCGGGCCGCCGACGTTGACAGCCGCGTGGAGTGGGTCCGGGCCGCGGTCGAGGACTGGGACCCAGCCAGCTGCGGGGGCCCGATCGAGGCCATCGTGACCAACGCGACGCTGCAGTGGGTGCCGACGCACCTGCGCCTCGTCCAGGCCTGGGTCCGGGCGCTGCCCCCCGGAGGCACCTTCGCGATGCAGGTCCCGGCCAACTTCTCTGCTCCGTCGCACCGGCTGATGCGTGAGGTGGCCGACCGGCACCCCCGGGCCGCCGACCTGCGGCCGGGCCTCGATCGCGCCAATGCCGTGGCCCGCCCTGAGACGTATGCCGCCCTCCTCCTCGACGTCGCACCTGTGGTCGACGTGTGGTCGACGACCTACCAGCACGTGCTGGCCGCCGGGGCCGCGGACCAGGGCGCGGCGCATCCGGTGCTCGAGTGGGTTCGCGGCACCGGCCTGCGCCCCGTGCTCGGCGTTCTCACGCAGGTGACGGAGCGGGCGGCCTTCCTCGCCGACTACGAGCAAGCGTTGGAGGAGGCCTATCCGCGGCGACCGTCGGGGGTGCTGTTCCCGTTCTCACGAATCTTCGCGGTGGCTCGCGCCGCACTCTGACTCGCCCCTCACGAAGAACTTCAGAAGGATTTTCAAAGATTCTCAAGAACCTTGTCACGATCCGACTCCCGCGCCGTCCTACTTCTGACGATGCCCGTCTGGGACGTCCTCGAGTCTGGGGTGAGGACGTCTAGAAAATTGGCGCGCGTCGTCGAACTTCGCCCTTTCGGGTGGTTTCGTGGAGGGGACCATCCGAAAGGGCGTAGCTCGTCGTGCCCGCAGGTTCGACAGGCGCTCTTTGGATTGAGACACTGGTGGTCGTATCCGGGTCCGGAGGAGTGCCGTGTCAGTTGACCTGACCTTGTGGTCGAGCGAGGCGTGGACCTCCGCTGCGGACGACTACCTGCTCTCCCAGGCCCGCGGCGGATCGGCCGAGGCCTATGCCGAGTTGTGGCGGCGCAACCTGTCGGCGGCCTACGCCGTCGCCCATCGGTTCCGCGGTCGCGCGGCCGCCGAAGACGTCGTGGCTGAGGCCTCCGCCCGGGTCTTCGGACTCCTCGCGGACGGTCGCGGGCCAGAGCAGAACTTCCGCTCCTACTTCCTGTCCACGGTCAAGACCGTGGCCATCGACGGGGCCCGCCGGGATCTCAAACTGTCTCCGGCCGCCGACGAGGACCTCGAGGAGCTGGCCCCGCCGCGCGTCGAGGACTTCGACGCGGACCTGATCGACGGCGACCTCGTGCGGTCTGCCTTCCGGGGCCTGTCCGAGCGGGACCAGCGTCTCCTGTGGCACACCACCGTCGAGGGGGCGACCCCCCGGGCCATCGCGCCCGAACTCGGGATGAGCCCCAACACGGTCAGTGCTCAGGCCTCCCGGGCTCGGGCCGCCCTACGGGCTCGCTACCTCGACGCCCATGCCGAACGAGGCATCGCCGGCGCAGACAGTGCCGAGTGCCGCTGGACCATCGAGCGACTGGGGGCGCACGTCCAGGGCCGGCTCCCCAAGCGGCAGGAGGCGCGCGTCGCCGCCCACCTGGGCGCGTGCCATCACGCCGCGGGCCTGGCGGCCCGCCTTCGCGTGATCGATGAGAGCTTCCCCGTGCTCGTGGCGCCGCTTGCCTTCCTGGCCGGGGCGAGCATGCCGGGCTTCCTCGCCGGGACGACCATGGGCGGCCTCACGTCTGCTGCGGCCACCGGCGCTGCCGTGGCCGGCCCGATGGCAGGTGCAGGGCACGCGAGCGCGGGAAGCACGGCAGGAGCCGCCCTGCCGGCAGGCACCGCTGGCTCCTCCGCAGCCGTGGGCGCCGGCGCGACACCGCCGCCGGCTCCGCCGGGTTGGGTGGACACGGTCGGCTCCATCACCTCGCGGGCCGCAGCCGTCGCCGTCGGGGTGGCGATCGGGGTCGGTCTCACCGCGGGTCCCGACCCGGGCCCACGACCGACCGCTGCAACGGTGTCCCCGCCTCCGACCCCGTCCCAGCCCGCGAGCGCTGTCCCGGGAGTGATCCCGGTCACCCCGCCCCCGGCTGCTGTCCCGGCGCCGCCGACGCCCTCCCCGACGACTCCGCCGAGCCCGCTGAGCCCGCTGAGCGCGCCCACGGTCCCGCTCGCCCCGGTGGCGCCCAGCGCACGCCTGCCACAGGTGCCGCCGCCCACGGCAGACCCGGCGCTCGAGGTGCTCAAGTACCGCTACACCACGTTGCCGAGCGGCGCTGATGACGCAACCGTGGTGACCTACCTCGACATCAGGGTCGATGTGCAATCTCTGGGCGCCACGGTCGTCACGTTGTCCAACCAGTCCGGCCAGGGGCGCTTCGACGCCCGAAATCTCAAGAAGTCCTGCGTCGAGCTCACTCGGGCCTCGATCCGGTGCGACGGTTGGCCGGGCTGGCGGCAGTTCGAGCAGACCGAGCTGACTGCCCCGGACCCGATCGTCGTCACGATCCGGCAGGAGGACGGGACGCTGATCACCCGAGTCCTGCCGCTGGGCTGACGGCCTCAGCTCACCCGACTAGTCGGCGTGGGAGGTGCCACGCAGGGCAGGGCGGGCCTCGAGTCCGGCGAGGCCGTTCCAGGCCAGGTTGACGAGGTGGGCGGCGATCTCGGCCTTGGCGAAGGTGCCCCGCGCGAGCCACCACTGGCCGGTGAAGGCGACCATGCCGACGAGCATCTGGGCGTACATCGGGGCCGTGGCCGGGTCGAGGCCGCGGGCCTTGAACTCCGCGGCCAAGAGGTGCTCGACCCGGGTCGCGGCGTCTCCGAGGATGCTGGCGAAGGGTCCGGTCGACTGGCCCGCAGGGGAGTCCCGGACCAGGACCCGGAAGCCGTCCGCGTCGCTCTCGATGTAGTCGAGCAGCGCGAGGGTGGCCTGCTCGACCAGGTCGCGCGCACCGCCCCCGACCTCGAGCGCCTGGGTGATCTCCACCAGAAGGGATCGGATCTCGCGGTCGACCACGACGGCATACAGGCCCTCCTTCCCGCCGAAGTGCTCATAGACCACGGGCTTGGACACGTCGGCCGTTGCTGCGATCTCCTCCACCGTGGTCGCCTCAAAACCGTTGTCCGCAAAGAGAGTCCGGCCGACAACGATGAGTTGCTCTCGGCGTTGCTCCCCGGTCATCCGGGCGCGCGGGGGGCGCTCCGGGTCGTTTCGGTGGGGGGTCACGCTGCCCATTGTGCCGACCCCGGGCCCGACACCAGTCGGGGGAGCGCCAGGATTCTGGTCCGGGGCATTCTCTGCACTACCCTGTGGACGTCCCGAGGCACCCGTGCCCCGGGCGTTCCCCGGTTGGTCTGCCGGCAGGGCCCGCCTGACTTTGAATCAGGATTAGCGACGTAGGTTCGACTCCTACCCGGGGAGCGTGGAAATCATCATCCTTCCCGACGCCGACCACGTCGGCCGACTCGCTGCCGCAGTGATCGCCGACGAGGTGCGGCGCAAGCCCACCGCGGTCCTCGGTCTGGCGACCGGCTCATCGCCTCTCGGCATCTATCGCCAACTGGCGCAATGGGTCGAGGAGGGGAGCCTCGACCTGAGTCACACCAGTGCCTTCGCCCTGGACGAGTACGTCGGGATCGCCGCCGATCGCCCGCCGAGCTATGCCGCGGTGATCCACCGGGAGGTGGTGGCGCCACTGCGCCTGGATCCCGACCGCGTCCAGGTCCCCGATGGCCACGCCCGCGACCTCGAGGGGGCCTGTGTGGCCTACGAGGAGGCGATCCGGGCGGCGGGAGGAGTCGACATCCAGATCCTCGGCATCGGCGGTAACGGCCACATCGGCTTCAACGAGCCGACCTCTTCGTTCACCTCGCGCACGCGGGTCAAGACGCTCGCGCCGGAGACGCGCGCTGACAACGCACGCTTCTTCGAGCAGGACGAGCAGGTGCCCATCCACTGTGTCACCCAGGGCCTGGGCACCATCATGGACGCCCGGCGCCTGGTGCTCGTCGCGCAGGGTGCGGGCAAGGCCGACGCCGTCGCCGCGGCCGTCGAGGGCCCGCTGTCGAGCCGGTGCCCGGCCTCCCTCCTGCAACTGCACCAGCACGCGATGGTCATCGCCGATGAGGCGGCTGCCAGCCGGCTCGAACTGTCCGACTACTACCGCTACGCGTACGCCAACAAACCGGACTGGCAGCGGGCCCACGGCCCGGACGGCACCGAGCGCACGTAGCCGAGCCCGCCCGGCGGCCTCTGGGAGAGCGGCTCGGACGGCACCGAGCGCACGCAGCCGGGCCCGCTCAGCGGCATACGGCCGGACGCCCGGGACACGGACGGGCCGGGCCGCTAGTAGCATGGCCGCGCACCCTCAGACCGATGTTGTGCCTGTGGGCCGCGCCCATCCGACCTGGAGGAGCTGCCACCCGTGACCGATCGACGGTTGACCGCCGTGATCGTCCTCGCCGCCGGCGAGGGCACACGAATGAAGTCCACCATTCCCAAGGTGCTGCACACGATCGGCGGGCGCACGCTCGTCGGTCACGCGGTCCGGGCGGGACGGGGCGCGGGTCCGGAGTTGCTGGCCGTCGTCGTGCGTCACCAGCGGGATCGGGTCGCGGCGCACCTGGCCGAGATCGACCCGGAGGCGCTGATCGTCGACCAGGACGAGGTCAAGGGCACCGGACGGGCCGTCGAGTGCGCCCTCGAAGCGCTGCCGAGCGCCCTGTCCGGCACCGTCGTGGTGACGATGGGTGACGTCCCGCTCCTCACCGAGGAGACGCTGACCGGCCTCGCGCGGGATCATGCCGGCTCCGGGAGCGCGGTGACGGTCATCACTGCGACCAAGGACGACCCGACCGGCCTCGGCCGGATCCTGCGCGACGCCGACGGTGGAGTTGCTGGCATCGTCGAGCACAAGGACGCCACTGACGAGCAGCGGGCCATCGACGAGATCAACACGGGGATCTACGCCTTCGACATCGCCTTCCTGCGCTCGGCGCTGACGGAGGTCGGCACCGACAACGCGCAGGGCGAGAAGTACCTCACCGACGTCCTGGCCATCGCCCACTCTCGCGGCCAGCGCGTCAGCGCCCACCTCGTGGCCGATGAGTGGCAGACGGAGGGCGTCAACGACAAGGTCCAGTTGGCGCGTCTCGGCGGCGAACTCAACCGGCGCACCGTCGAGGCGGCCATGCGCGAGGGCGCCATCGTCATCGACCCGAGCACGACGTGGATCGACGCCGACGTGAGCATCGGACGCGACACGATCGTGCACCCCGGGACGCAGATCCTCGGTGCAACGACGATCGGCAGCGACTGCGTCATCGGCCCCAACACATCGCTCAAGGACGTCGAGGTCGGCGACGGCGCCAGCCTCGTGCGCACCCAGGCCGAGCTGGCCCAGATCGGTGACGGCGCGCAGGTCGGCCCCTTCTCCTACGTGCGACCGGGCACCCGGCTCGGCGCCCGGGGCAAGATCGGCGGCTTCGTCGAGACCAAGAACGCCGTCATCGGCGTCGAGGCGAAGGTGCCGCACCTGACCTACTGCGGCGACGCGACGATCGGTGACGGGGCCAACATCGGGGCCGGCACGATCTTTGCCAACTATGACGGGATCACCAAGGAGCACACGGAGGTCGGGGCGCACAGCTTCGTCGGGAGCAACTCCGTCATCGTCGCGCCCCGCACGATCGGGGACGGCGCCTACGTGGCGGCCGGCTCTGCGGTCGTCAGCGACGTCGCGCCCGGCCAACTGGCTGTGACCCGGGCCCCGCAACGCAACATCGACGGCTGGGTGCACCGGCGACGCCAGGGCACCAAGACCGACGAGGCCGCTCAGGCCGCCGTGGCCCACAGCCAGGTCCGGCAGGCCGCCGACGCCGAGGCGGCCCTGGCCCGCGAGCACGGGGCCGTCCTTGAGAACGACCAGTTGACTCGTCCCTCCCGAGCAGACAGCACGACCGACGCGACAGAGGCAGGCCAATGACCGGCATCGACAGGGCCACCGAGAAGCACCTGATGCTCTTCTCCGGGCGGGCCCATCCACTCCTGGCTCTCGCGGTGGCGGACCAGCTCGGCACCGACCTGGTCCCGACCTCTGCCTACGACTTCGCGAACGGCGAGATCTACGTCCGCTACGAGGAGTCGGTCCGCGGGTGCGATGCCTTCGTCCTGCAGAGCCACACCTCGCCGATCAACGAGTGGATCATGGAGCAGTTGATCATGATCGACGCGCTCAAGCGGGCGTCGGCCAAGCGGATCACGGTCGTGCTGCCCTTCTACGGCTACGCCCGTCAGGACAAGAAGCACCGCGGTCGGGAGCCGATCTCGGCGCGCCTCATGGCCGACCTGTTCAAGACGGCCGGCGCCGATCGGCTCATGACGATCGACCTGCACACCGCGCAGATCCAGGGCTTCTTCGACGGCCCCGTCGATCACCTCATGGCGATGCCCATCCTCGCCGACCACGTGCGCGACAAGTACGGCCACCTCGAGTTGGCGGTCGTCTCCCCGGACGCCGGCCGGATCAAGGTCGCCGAGGACTGGTCCAACCGCCTCGGTGGAGCCCCGCTGGCCTTCATCCACAAGACCCGTGACATCAACCGGCCCAACGAGGTCGTCGCCAACCGGGTCGTCGGCGAGATCGCCGGGCGGGTCTGCGTCCTGGTCGACGACATGATCGACACGGCGGGCACGATCACCAAGGCAGCCGATGCCCTGCTCGAGGAGGGTGCCACCTCGGTCGTCATCGCTGCGACGCATGCCATCCTCTCCGGACCGGCCATCGACCGGCTCAAGGCCTGCAGGGTCGAGGAGGTCATCGTCACCAACACGCTGCCGATCCCGGACGACAAGCGCTTCGACAAGCTGACCGTCCTGTCGATCGCGCCCCTGGTATCGCGGGCGATCCGGGAGGTCTTCGAAGACGGCTCGGTGACGAGCCTCTTCGACGGGAAGGCCTGAGCCTCCCACGAGTCGGCCGGCACCCCAGCCGGCACCCCGGCCAGCACTCAGTCGTATGCCGCGGAGCCGGCTTCCGCTGGTCGCCACGCCTTCGCTGCGGTGACGGTTAGTCTGGGTGGACCCGCTGTGAAGGAAGGTGCCCCATGGCCGACAAACTCCTCATCGAGGACGTCTCCGACCGGGATCTCGAGGTGGGTGAGCCGAAGGACTGGGCCGCCGGGGTCCCGGGCGTCACCCACGCCATGCTGCCGGCGATGCGGCGGATGGGGGTCACCCGCAGCGCGAAGACCCTGCTGGCGATGAACCAGCGGGACGGCTTCGACTGCATGAGCTGCGCCTGGCCGGACCCGGACCACCGCAAGACCTTCGAGTTCTGCGAGAACGGTGCCAAGGCGGTCACCTGGGAGGCCACGCCGCTCACGGTGCAGCCGGGCTTCTGGGCCGAGCACTCGATCAGCGACCTCGGTGCGAAGTCGGAGTACTGGCTCGGGCAACAGGGCCGGCTCGTTCAGCCCGTGCACAAGCCCGCAGGCTCGGAGCACTATCGACCGGTCACCTGGCAGGAGGCATTCCGGATCATCGGGGACCGGCTGCGCGAGCTGGACTCGCCGGACGAGGCCGGCTTCTACACGAGCGGACGCACCTCCAACGAGGCGGCCTTCGCCTACCAGCTGTTCGTCCGAGCGTTCGGGACCAACAACCTGCCCGACTGCTCCAACATGTGCCACGAGTCGACCGGGCTCGCGATGTCCAACACGATCGGCGTCGGCAAGAGCACCATCGCCTACAAGGACTTCGCCCTGTCCGACCTGATCATCATCATGGGTCAGAATCCCGGCACCAACCACCCGCGGATGCTCACCGCGCTCGAGGAAGCCAAGGAGGCGGGGGCCAAGATCGTCGCCATCAACCCGCTCCCCGAGGCCGGCCTGATGCGTTACAAGAATCCGCAGACGGTCAAGGGGATCGTCGGACGTGGCACCGACCTGGCGGATCAGTACCTCCAGATCCGGCTGGCGGGGGACATGGCCCTGATGCAGGCGGTCGCGAAGCGGGTGCTGGACGCCGAGGCGGCGGCGCCGGGGACCGTCCTTGATCACCGGTTCCTGGACGACCACTGTCTGGGGTTGGAGAAGTACCGAGAGCACATCGCCGGGCTGGACGAGGCTGCGGTGCTCGAGGCCACCGGTCTGAGCTCCGCCGAGATCGATGAGCTGGCCGCGCGCTACATCACGGCGAAGCGGGTCATCATCACCTGGGCGATGGGGCTGACCCAGCACAAGCGGGCGGTGCCGACCATCGAGGAGATCATCAACCTTCTCCTGCTGCGCGGCAACATCGGCCGGCCGGGCGCGGGGGCATCACCGATCCGCGGCCACAGCAACGTGCAGGGGGACCGGACGATGGGGATCTGGGAGAAGATGCCCCCGGACTTCCTCGACGCCCTTCAGGCCGAGTTCGGCTTCGACCCGCCGCGCGAGGACGGCCTTGATTCGGTCGACTCCATCCGGGCGATGCGTGACGGTCGGATGAAGGTGTGGATCGCGCTCGGCGGCAACCTCGTCGGTGCGATCTCCGACACCGCCGTCGCCGAGGCCGCGTTGCGGCGCACCGACCTGACGGTGCAGATCTCCACCAAGCTCAACCGGTCGCACGCCGTGGTCGGTGCCGAGGCGCTGATCCTGCCGACGATGGGCCGGACCGAGATCGACCTGCAGGCCGGCGGACCGCAGTTCGTCTCGGTCGAGGACTCGGTCTGTGCCGTCCATGCGAGCGAGGGGACGGTGTCCCCGGTCTCCGATGGCCTGCTCTCCGAGGTCTCGATCATCACCCGACTGGCGCGAGCGACGCTGGGGGAGGAGCACCCCATCGACTGGGCCGGCATGGAGCGTGACTACGACCTCATTCGCGACCACATCGCGCACGTCGTCCCGGGCTGCGAGAGCTACAACGACAAGATCCGGCAGTCGGGCGGTTTCGTGCTCCCGCACGGTCCGCGGGACACCCGCACCTTCCCGACCCCGACCGGCAAGGCGATGCTGACGGTCAATGCGCTCGAGCACGTCGAGTGTCCGCCGGGCCGGCTCATCCTGCAGACGATGCGCTCGCACGACCAGTTCAACACGACGATCTATTCGCTCAACGACCGCTACCGGGGGATCAAGAAGGGTCGACTGGTCGTCTTCGTCAACCCGCTCGACCTGACCGAGTTGCACCTGTCGGACGGTGACCTGGTCGATGTCCACAGTGAGTTCAGCGACGGGGTCGACCGAGTCGTGCGCCAGTGGCGGATCGTCTCCTATCCGACGGCACGCGGGTGCGTGGCGGCCTACTTCCCGGAGGCCAATGAACTCGTCCCGCTGGATGCGACGGCCGAGGGCAGCAACACGCCGGCCTCCAAGTCGGTGATCGTGCGTCTCGAGCGATCTTTGCCCCCCCAGTAGTCCGCACCCCGACCAGTAGTCCGCACCCCGACCAGTAGTCCGCACCCGGACCAGGAGTCCGCACCTCGACCAGGACCTTCTCGGTGTTGCCCCCCTACTCGGCTGCCCCTACTCGGCTTCCGCAGCCTTGCGGGCCCGGTAGGCGGCGGTGTGCGCCCGCGCCGCGCAGCCACCCTCGCAGTAGCGGCGGGACCGGTTCTTGGACAGGTCCAGCACCACGTCGTCACAGTCCTCTGCCTCGCAGACGTGCAGTCGGTCCAGCTCGCTCAACCTGATGACGTCGACGAAGGCCATCGCCGCCTCCACGGCGGCTCGGGTCGCGAGCGGGGCCTCGGGTGGGGTCGCGTGCAGGTGGTAGTTCCAGCCGTCGTGCTTGACGAGTTGGGGGAGGGCCCGTGCCTCTGCGAGTAGCGTGTTGACCCGGGATGCCGCCTCGTCCTCCTCGGCCACCCAGATGGCCCGGAGCTGGTCGCGCAGGTCCCGCATCGACTCCAGCTCGGCCTCGTCGTGGGTGCGGCTGCCGGTCCAACTGCTCGTCGCAAGCAGTGCTTCCAGATCTGGCAGTGTCCGTAGTGAGTCGGGATCCGTGGTCGCCGTGTTGACCAGGTCAGCGGCGAAGTCGAGGGCCGCCTCCGTGTCATGAGCGAAAACCATTTTGACTCCTGACCTAGTGAATCGCTATTGTCATGAGTGTAACGTTGTTCAGTCCTGACAGGAGTACCTCCCATGCGCGAGCGTCGTCCGCTTTTCGGACTTGGCGTGGCGCTGGCCTCAGCGGCCGCGTTCGGCACGTCCGGCGCCTTCGCCAAACCCCTCCTCATCGGCGGATGGTCGCCCGGGGCCGTGGTCACTCTCCGGATCGGTGTTGCTGCGCTCGTGCTGTTCGTACCGACCGTGCTTGCGCTGCGTGGACGGTGGGGAGCGCTGCGCAGCAACCTCGTCGTCATCGTCGGCTACGGGCTCCTCGCTGTGGCCGGCTGCCAGTTCGCCTACTTCAACGCCGTGACCCACCTGTCGGTGGGGGTGGCCCTTCTTCTCGAATACCTGGCGCCGGTGCTCATCGTCGGCTGGTTCTGGCTGCGTGGCCAGCGGCCCCGTCGCCTGACCATCATCGGGGTGGTGCTCTCGCTCGTCGGTCTCCTGCTGGTCCTCGACGTCACCGGCGGCGCGAAGGTGAGCCTTATCGGTGTGCTGTGGGGTCTGGCCGCCGCGGTCGGTCTGGTCATGTACTTCCTGCTCGCCGACAACGTCCGGGACGGACTGCCCCCGATCGCGCTCGCCGGTGGCGGGCTCGCCGTGGCCACCGGGTCACTCGGGATCGCCGGCTTCACCGGGCTGATCGACATGACTCGTGGAGCGGCCCAGGTTGACCTGGCCGGTCGCCCGGTCGCCTGGTGGGTCCCGATCCTCATGATCTCCCTCGTGGCTGCTGCCTTCGCCTACGTCGCTGGGATCGAAGCCGTGCACATCCTCGGCTCCAAGGTGGCCTCGTTCGTGGCGCTGACCGAGGTCCTCTTCGCCGTGCTCTTCGCGTGGATCGTGCTCGCAGAACTGCCCACCATGATCCAGCTGGCGGGCGGCGTGCTGGTGGTCGGCGGCGTGGTCGCGGTGCGGGCCGACGAGTTGAGGTTGGGTGCACCCCGGCGGCACGCCCAGCAGCACCTGGCCACGGGGCAGGTCCCGCCAGCAGCCGTGGATCGGCCCGAGGTGGTGGGTCGGGCCGCGGGGGTGACCGTCCCGGCGTCGTCGGGACTCTGAAGCGGGACCGCAGACGATTTCGTCGGCTCCCGCGGCTCGGGTAAGATCTCGTGAGTTGCCTCGGCGAGGGACGTCGCACGGCTGTCACGACAGCCACGACCGGTCCGTAATCGACGCGGTGGATCCTGATCCATGGCTCAGGTCCGCCTCTGCGCGCGGACCGCCCGGCTGCCATCCGCGCCGCGTCCCGCGTCGAGGCCACCGCCATTCAACGACCTTCAGGAGACACCGTGTCTGACATCATCACGCTCGAGGCTCAACAGCGCACCGATTTTGGCAAGGGCGCCGCACGCAAGATCCGCCGCGCCGGCAGCATCCCCGCAGTCATGTACGGACACGGCACCGACCCCGTGCACGTCTCGTTGCCCGGACACGCCACGATGATGGCCCTCAAGCAGGCCAACGCCCTGCTCAACATCGTCATTGACGGCGACAAGCAGCTCGCACTGGTCAAGGACGTCCAGCGGGATGCCATCAAGCCGGTCATCGACCACGTCGACCTCGTCATCATCCGCAAGGGCGAGAAGGTCAACGTCGACGTCGGGGTGCACGTCGAGGGCGAGGCCTGGCACGACACCCTGGTCACGTTGCACGCCAACACCATCGAGCTCGCGGTGCTCGCCACCAACATCCCCGAGAGGCTTGGCGTGTCGGTCGAGGGGCTCAAGGCCGGTACGCAGATCCTGGCCAGCCAGGTCGAGCTGCCTGAGGGCGCCGAGCTCATCACCGACCCCGAGACGCTCGTCGTCCACGTCACCGCGGCCATCACCGAGGAGGCGCTCGAGGCCGAGCTCGCCGCAGCCGAGGAGGAGGCCGGCATCGAGCACGAGGCCCCCGAATCCGAGACCGAGGCCGCCGACGCCGCCGACGCCGAGGACACCGACGCCTGATCTGGTTGTTTTTCTCGAAAGGGCCCGGCCGTTGCCGGGCCCTTTCGTCGTTGGGGGAGCTCCGCGGCATACTGATCCCTCGTGGACACATGGCTCGTCATCGGACTGGGCAACCCCGGCCCTAAGTACGCGGGCAACCGACACAACGTCGGGGCGATGGTGATCGAGCACCTGGCGCAGCGCCACCGCGCCGGCAGGTTCAAGGCGCACAAGGCTCGCGCCTCCGTCACCGACCTACGCCTACCGGGTGCAGGCGGGGGGCTGGGGCCGAAGGCTGTTCTTGGCGTGCCCAGCTGCTACATGAACGAGTCCGGCGGGCCGGTCTCGGCCCTGCTGAAGTTCTACTCCCTGGACGTGACGCGACTCATCGTCGTCCACGATGAGCTCGACATCGTGGCGGGCACCGTCCGGCTCAAGCTCGGCGGAGGAGAGGGCGGGCACAACGGGCTGCGCTCGGTCAGCAAATCGATCGGGACGCGGGACTACCTGCGCGTCCGCGTCGGGATCGGCCGGCCACCCGGTCGGATGGACCCGGCCGACTACGTGCTGCGGGACTTCAACGCCACCGAGCGTGCTGAGCTGCCCTTCCTGGTGGACTCGGCGGCGGACGCGGTCGAGTCCCTGGTCGAGGTCGGGCTGGTCGACAGCCAGCAGCGCTTCCACGCACCCTGACGTTCCGGGGCGCTCCGCCAGGTCGAGCCATCGGTGCTGGGCGATTAGTGTGGTGGTGTACCCGTGTTGTCTTGATGCGGGCTCTTTGTGTTGCCTGCAACAGGTTGGAAGAACGATTGATGAACGCTGTACCCGGCTCCGGACACCTGACCCCCGTGCTCGACCGGTGGGCCATGACCGCGGATGTGCGGGCCGTGGTCCAGGACGTCGGGCACGCCAAGTTGGTCGATGTGTCGGCCAGCGGCGGCGCGCGACCCTTCCTCGTCGCTGCCCTGGTCCGGGCGGCAGCAGGTCGTTGGCCCCTGGTGGTGGTGACCGCAACCACGCGCGAGGCCGAGGACCTGGCCGCTGCGCTCGAGAGCCTCATCCCCGCTGAGCGGATCGCGATCTTCCCGAGTTGGGAGACGCTGCCGCACGAGCGTCTCTCGCCACGCAGCGACACGGTGGGTCGGCGACTGGCGGTCCTTCGTCGGGTGGCCCACCCCGGCCCCGAAGATGGCGCGTACGGGCCCCTGTCGGTCGTGGTGGCACCGATCCGGGCGGTGTTGCAGCCCATCACGCGGGGTCTGGGCGAACTCGTGCCGGTCGAGCTCAAGGCCGAGGACGAGCGACCGCTGGGTGAGGTGGTCGAGGCGCTGGTCGCCGCTGCCTACACGAGAACGGACATGGTCGAACGGCGGGGGGAGTTTGCCGTCCGGGGAGGCATCCTCGATGTCTTCCCGCCCACCGAGGAGTATCCCGTCAGGGTCGAGTTCTGGGGCGACACCGTCGAGGAGGTGCGCTGGTTCAAGGTCGCCGACCAGCGCAGCATGGAGGTCGCCGAGCACGGACTGTGGGCGCCCCCGTGTCGTGAGGTGCTGCTGACCCCGGAGGTACGGGCTCGTGCTGCGGCCCTGGCGACCCGGTTACCGGGTGTCGCCGACCTGCTCACCAAGGTGTCCGAGGGCATCGCGGTCGAGGGGATGGAGTCGCTCGCACCAGCGCTGGTCGATGGGATGGAGTCCGTCTTCGACGTCTTCCCCCGGGAGTCGGTCATTCTGGTTGCGGACCCGGAGCGGATCCGCACCCGGGCCCATGACCTCGTCCTCACCAGTGCCGAGTTCCTGCAGGCGAGCTGGTCGAATGCGGCTGCTGGGAACCACGTGCCGGTGGACCTCGAGGCGCTCCTCGGGACCGCGTCCTACTGGTCGCTGGCCGATGCGCGCTCGCATGTGATCGCTGCTGGCCGTCCCTGGTGGACCCTGACCCCCTTCGCCGCAGATGACGAACTCGTCATCGAGGACGACGACGTCGATGCCCGGCGCGCCGTTCACACCGTGGAGCCGGAGGCCTTTCGGGGCAACACCGAGGCCGCGGTGGCCCACCTGCGGGCCAGAGTGGACGCGGGGTGGCGGGTGGCGGTCGTCACCGAGGGGCCGGGTCTTGCCCGCCGTGTCGAGGAGGTGCTGCGCGGCGAGGACATCCCGGTCGTGATGCTGGGTGACGGACCCCTGCAGCCCGGCCTGGTCAGCGTCACCACCGCATCGCTCGGCCGGGGTTTCGTCGACGAGAGCGCCCAGCTGGAGGTGCTGACCGAGACGGACCTCACTGGCCAACCGGGGGTGACCAGCTCGACCAAGGACATGCGACGGATGCCGTCTCGCCGCCGCAATCAGGTCGACCCCCTTCAACTGCACCCCGGTGATCACGTCGTGCACGAGCAGCACGGCGTGGGCCGCTTCGTCGAGATGATGCAGCGCACCGTGGCCGGCGCAACCCGGGAGTACCTCGTCATCGAGTACGCCTCCAGCAGGAGGGGCCAACCCGGTGACCGGCTCTACGTGCCCACCGACCAGTTGGACCAAGTGACGAAGTACGTCGGCGGGGAGGCCCCTTCGCTCAACAAGATGGGCGGGTCCGACTGGAGCAAGACCAAGTCGCGCGCCAAGCGCTACGTCAAGCAGATCGCCAACGACCTGATCCGGCTCTACAGCGCGCGACAGGCAACGAAGGGTCACGCCTTTGGACCCGACACCCCCTGGCAGCGTGAACTCGAGGATGCCTTCGCCTACGTCGAGACCCCGGACCAGTTGAGCAGCAGTGACGAGGTCAAGGCGGACATGGAGAAGGAGGTCCCGATGGACCGCCTCATCTGTGGAGACGTCGGCTACGGCAAGACCGAGATCGCCGTACGGGCCGCTTTCAAAGCGATCCAGGACGGCAAGCAGGTGGCGGTCCTGGTCCCGACGACGCTGCTCGTCAGCCAGCACCAGCAGACCTTTGCCGAGCGCTACGCCCAGTTCCCCGTCGTGGTCCGGTCACTCTCCCGCTTCCAGTCCGACCAGGAGGCCAAGGAGGTGCTGGCCGGCATGGCAGACGGCACGATCGACCTCGTCATCGGTACCCACCGGCTGCTGTCCGAGGAAGCCCGTTTCAAGGACCTCGGCCTCGTCGTCATCGACGAGGAGCAGCGCTTCGGCGTCGAGCACAAGGAGCTCCTCAAGACGATGCGTACCGCGGTCGACGTGCTGTCCATGTCGGCGACCCCGATCCCGCGCACGCTCGAGATGGCGGTCACGGGGATCCGTGAGATGTCCACCCTTGCGACCCCGCCGGAGGAGCGCCACCCGGTCCTGACCTTCGTCGGCGCCTACGACGAGAAGCAGATCACTGCAGCCACCCGCCGGGAGTTGCTCCGTGAGGGCCAGGTCTTCTACGTCCACAACAAGGTGTCGAGCATCGAGAAGGCTGCTTCCCGATTGAGGGAGCTCGTCCCAGAGGCCCGCATCGCCACCGCGCACGGACAGATGGCTGAGCACCGGCTGGAGAAGGTCGTCGAGGACTTCTGGGAGAAGCGCTACGACGTCCTCGTCTGCACGACGATCATCGAGACCGGCCTGGACATCTCCAACGCGAACACGCTGATCGTCGAGCGGGCTGACATGCTCGGCCTGTCCCAGCTGCACCAGCTGCGCGGACGGGTCGGCCGGGGCCGCGAGCGGGCCTACAGCTACTTCCTCTACCCGCCGGAGAAGCCGCTGACTGAGACGGCGCACGACCGGCTCCAGACGATCGCCAGCCACACGGATCTCGGCTCAGGCATGGCCGTCGCCATGAAGGACCTGGAGATCCGCGGTGCCGGGAACCTCCTCGGCGGTGAGCAGTCCGGACACATCGCCGGGGTCGGCTTCGACCTCTATGTGCGACTCATCGGTGAGGCGGTGGCCGACTTCCGTGGGGAGACGATCGACGTCCCGGCCGAGATCAAGATCGAGTTGCCCGTCGACGGCCACCTCCCGCACGACTACGTGCCGGGGGAGCGACTGCGTCTCGAGGCCTACAAGAAGCTCGCCACCGTGGAGACCTTCGAGGCCGTGGACGAGATCGAGGCCGAGCTGCGCGACCGCTACGGCAACCCGCCGGAGCCCGTGCAGAACCTCCTCGAGGTCGCGAGGCTGCGAGTCGTAGCCCGGCGCGCCAAGATCGGCGACGTCGGCGTCCAGGGCAAGGTCGTGCGCTTCGGTCCCGTCACGGACCTGCGCGAGAGCCAGCAACTGCGCCTCATGCGGCTCTATCCCGGCACCATCGTCAAGGAGGGATTGGGGACGATCCTGGTCCCGGTCCCGATGACGGCGCGGGTGGGAGGCAAACCGTTGCGCAACACCGAGATTCTCACGTGGGCCAGACAGCTCATCTCGGCGGTGCTGCTCGATGACATCGCGGCTGGCGCTGTTGCGGTGTCTGCAGCCACGTAGGATGTCAGACGCATCGTCGACAAGGAGGAACCAGTGAAGGCACGGTCAGGGATGTCAGCCCGGCGGGTCATCAGTGCCGCTGCGGCTGGGGCGAGCGCTCTCGCGCTGCTCGGTGGGTGCGGCATGGACACCCGTCAGCAGGCTGCTGTCATCGTCAACGGCGATGTGGTGGCCCAGGACGAGGTCCAGGCGGCGGCGAAGCAGTTGTCGGAGTACGGCTTCAACGAGCAGGGCGTGGTGCTGGCCCTCATCGCGGCTCCGCTGCTCCGGGCCGAGGTCGAGAAATCGGGCAGTTGGCAACCTGACGCTACCTACGCGACCATCTTGGCCCGCATCCCGGATGCGACTCAGGCGACCAAGGACACCCTCGCGGCGGCGGCACTGGTCCAGTCGGCCCAGATGACCGACGCTGACGTGGCGGGCTATCGCGCGGCCCTCAAGGCGGCCGACATCTCCGTCAACCCCAGATTCGGTCAGGTCGACCTCACCGACACTGCGCCGCTCTACTTCACGCTCGGTGCAGCGTCGCCCAATTGGATCGCCAAGTCGAGCAAGTGAGCCAGAGCGCGTGACCGGTCGACTGAGTCTGCTCGTCACCTCACCGCGCGTAGCCCCTGGACTGCTGAGCCGGGCCGCCTGGACGGGCCTTGCCACTGCGCACGCCGTGTGGGGCCGGCCGGAAGAGCCGCAGGCACTGGCGGTGGTCGAGGAGGGCATCGTGCTCACCCCCATCGACACGCCAGACGCGGCAGACCCAGCGACCTTGGCGCGGGCGTTGGTCGCGGCCACCTCTGAGGGGGACATCGTGTGGGTGGGGTCATCCGACGGGGACCCCGGACTCTCTGACGCCGTCGCGGCCGAAGTGAGTCGCCTCCCGGAGCCGCCCGACGTCGAGTTGCTCATCGGCTCCTTCGACGTGCCAGGGGCGCGGCTGCTCGACGTCGTCGCTGTCATGGACCGGCTGCGCTCCCCGGGCGGGTGTCCCTGGGATGCGAAGCAGACGCACGAGAGTCTGGTGCCCTACCTGCTGGAGGAGGCTCACGAAGCCATCGAGGCGATCGAGGCGGGGGACCGGGCCCACATGCAGGAAGAGCTCGGGGACCTGCTCCTGCAGGTCGCGTTCCAGTCTCGGGTGGCGCAGGACCATGCATCCGAGCCCTTCGACATCGATGCGGTAGCCGGAGGACTCGTCGACAAGCTCGTGCGTCGGCACCCGCACGTCTTCGCGGACGTCGAGGTCGCCGACGCCGCTGCGGTGGAAGTGAACTGGGAGGCCATCAAGGCCGTGGAGAAGGATGGGCGGTCCCACCTCCTCGAGGGCGTGCCCGATTCGCTCCCGGCCCTCGCCCGCGCGGACAAGTACCTCAGCCGACTCGCTCGCGCAGGTCGGAGCGACGCGGCGCAGGAGGCGGGCGCCAGTGGTGATCTTGGCGCGCAACTGTTGGCCCTCGTGGTGCGGGCGCGAGCCGAGGGCATCGACGCCGAGGCGGCCCTGCGGGGAACCCTGCGCGGCCTCTATCAGGCCATCGAGGCGTGCCCGCCCATCGACTGACGGGGTGAGCCGAGGCAGCCGTGCCGACGGAGAGTGCTTCAGCAGAGGTGCAGAAGACGGCCTGGAAAACGGCCCGGCACGGGCGTCCCCGAGGGCCGGGTCAGTAGGCGCCGCGGGACCGCAGGACGGCCTGGATCGTCTTCGTCACGATCGCGAGGTCCTGCACGATCGACCAGTTGTCGACGTAATAGAGATCCAGGCGGACGGTGTCATCCCAGGACAGGTCGCTGCGGCCGGAGACCTGCCAGAGACCGGTCATGCCGGGACGGACATGGAGTCGGCGCTGCACGTCGGGTGCGTATCGACGCACCTCGGCCGGGAGCGCGGGACGTGGGCCGACCAGACTCATCTGTCCACGCAGGACATTGATCAACTGCGGGAGTTCATCCACGGAGTAGCGGCGGATCAGGTGCCCGATGCGGGTGATCCGGGGATCGTGGTGAGCCTTGAAGAGGATCCCTTCGCCAGACGCGTTCAGGTGGGTGACACCGGAGAGCTGGGCCTCGGCGTCAGGGATCATGCTCCGGAACTTGAGGCACTCGAAGAGAGTGCCGTCCCGGCCGACCCGGGTCTGGCGGAAGAGCACCGGTCCCCGGTCGTCGAGTTTGATCGCGACGGTGGTCATGAGCATCAGGGGGGCGCAGAGGATCAGGATGGCGGTCGCTCCGACGAGGTCGAAGACACGCTTCAGACCGCGGCTGGCACCCAAGCTCTGGGGCTGCTCGATGTGGACCAAGGGCAGTCCGCCGATCGGCCGCATCGTGATCCGGCCGGACGAGATGTCACTGAGGCTCGGCACGACGGTCAGTTGCACGTGGTGACCCTCGAGCTCCCACGCGATCCGGCGGAAGTCCGCTGCGGCGGGGAAGGCGCCTTCGGTGAACACGACCAGGTCTGCCTGCGTGTCGATGACCGCCTCCGCGGTCTGGGTGGTCTGCCCGACGATCGGCACCCCGCGCGCGGTGGCCTCAACCTGTTGGGACGATGGGGTGAGCGCACCCACGATGCGGTAGCCCAGCCAGGTCTCCCGCTCCAGAACGGCTGCGACATCGTCGACGTGCCGGCTTGACCCGGAGATGAGCACGCGCGTCAGGAGGTGACCCCGCTGGTGCGCCCGGTGGACCATCCGTCGGGCGCTGTATCGCCACAGCAGCAGCAACGGCACCCCGATCGCGAAGAGGAGGACGAAGAACCCGCGGGAGAGGTTGAACTTGGTCAGGTAACTGATGATCCCGATCAGGCCCGCCGTGACTCCGGCGCTGGTGCAGATCCGGGCATACTCGATGGTGCCGACGCCGAGATGGACCCGCGTGTAGGTACCGGCGAGGGCATTGGTCAGCATCCAGCCGAGGATGATCCACACCCCGACCGCTTGGATGGAGACCGTGACGTCCTCGGTGGCGTTGAAGATGCCGAGCCGACTTCGCCCCACGGCCGCCAACAGGGTGGCTGCCACGATCGCGGCCAGATCGCCGAAGGCGAGACCGGCCTGAAGCAGTCGGACACTGCGAGTGCGATCGGTCAGTGGTTGTGTGACGGGACGTGCCGAGACGTCAAAATCGTTGACCGACTCACTCAGAGACTGCGCCATACCCACCCCCACCCCCCCGGTGGTATTCAGCCCGCGCCACCACTTGGCGAAGGCACCCTCCGCAGTATGCCGTTGATCAGGCCCCATGGCAAAGAAATGGTAAAGACAGCTCCATGCCGGGTCGTGGGCGCGGGGGGCAGGCTGCACGGGCTACCCTCGATGCACGTGCCCTACTGTGCGGGCCGACCCCGAGCCCAGTGCTCGCTCCGGTCCACGCACCAGCGGCGACGGGCGGCTAATCCCAGGAGACCGAGTGGCCAGCATCGAGGAGATTGGCGCCCGCGAGATTCTTGACTCGCGCGGTAACCCCACTGTTGAGGTCGAGATCCGTCTCGACGACGGCACGTTCGCCCGCGCCGCAGTGCCCTCCGGCGCCTCGACGGGTGCTTTCGAGGCGTCCGAGCGTCGCGACGGCGACGCCGACCGCTACCTCGGCAAGGGCGTGGAAGCCGCCGTTGACGCCGTCATCGATGACATCAACCCCCGGCTCGTCGGCTTCGACGCGAGCGAGCAGCGGCTCATCGATGCCGAGATGCTCGCGCTCGACGGCACGGCGAACAAGGAGAACATCGGGGCCAACGCCATCCTCGGCGTCTCGCTCGCAGTGGCCCGCGCCGCTGCGGAGTCGGCCGGCCTCCCGCTCTTCCGCTACGTCGGTGGGCCCAACGCCCACGTGCTGCCGGTACCGATGCTGAACATCCTCAACGGCGGGTCGCACGCCGACACCAACGTCGACATCCAAGAGTTCATGATTGCCCCCATCGGGGCGCCCAGCTTCAAGGAGGCGCTGCGCTGGGGGACCGAGGTCTACCACTCCCTCAAGAAGGTCCTCCAGGGCCGCGGCCTGTCGACCGGGCTC
>CAJDUR010000089.1_pt1 | contig 39709 bp, 42 predicted proteins | sample 7391191 | NCBI WGS metagenome assembly CAJDUR01 (sample SAMEA7055688, study PRJEB34461) | soil metagenome | biome: terrestrial ecosystem; feature: Peninsula; material: soil | place: Antarctica | collected 2016 | reverse complement strand
CGGGCTATCCCTGCCTCAGATGTCCGGCTGGACCGGGGGCGGTGGGGTGGCCGCCGTCCGACGACTTCCCCGGACCGGGCGCTTCTCGCCCCGCAACTCGTCATCGAGGGTGTCGCCGAGTTCGTCGTAGGCCGCCTCGGCAGCTGAGAAGACCGACGCCCCGGGCTTGTTGCCCGCCTTGATCTCGTTGAAGAGCACGTTGAGCACCACCGCCACGAGCGCCGTGGCGCTGATCCCCGAGTCCAGCACGACGGCGACTCCCGACGGGAACTGGTCCCAGAATTTCGGGGCCGCGATCGGGATGATGCCTACTGCGATGGCAACCGACACGATGATCATGTTGAGGTTGTCCTCATAGTCGACGCGGGACAGAGTCCGGATGCCGCTGGCCGCGACGGAGCCGAACAGGATGATGCCGGCGCCGCCGAGAACCGGGTAGGGGATCGCCGCGACGACCGCGCCGGTGACCGGCAACAGGCCGAGCAGCAGCAGGACGCCACCACCGGCTGCGACTGCGAACCGGCTCTTGATCCCGGTCAACGCGACGAGTCCGACGTTCTGGGCGAACGCGCTGCACGGGAAGGTGCCGATGAGTGGGGCGACAGCAGTCGCGGCCATGTCGGCCCGCAGGCCGTCAGCTACCCGCTTGGCGTCCACGGGCGTGTCGACGATCTCGCCGATGGCGAGGATGTCGGCGGTGGTCTCGGTCATGATGACGAGGATGACGATCGTCATCGAGACGATGGCCCCGATCTGGAAGGTCGGGGTCCCGAAGTGCAACAGCGGGGGCAGCGAGATGATCTTCGCATCGCCGACCTTGGAGAAGTCGGCCTTCCCGGTGAGCGCGGCGACGAGGGTGCCGGCGACGAGGCCGATGAGGATCGACAGGCGTGAGATCGCACCCTGGAAGACCCGGCTGATGACCAGGATGATCACGAGGGTCAGCCCGGCGAACGCGATGTTCGACGGCGAGCCGAGGTCCTTCGACCCCGCCCCGCCCATCGCCCAGGTGAAGGCCACCGGCATGAGCGACAGGCCGATCACGGTGATGATCGTGCCGGTCACCACCGCGGGGAAGAGCCGCACCAGTTGGGCGAAGAACGACGAGAGCACCAGACCGATCAGGCCGGCGACGATGATCGCGCCAAAGACGGGGCGGAGCCCGTCCTCCTGGGCGATGGCCACCATCGTCGAGACACTCGCGAACGAGATGCCCTGGACGATGGGCAGCCGGCTGCCGAACGGCCCGATGCCGAGCGTCTGCAACAGGGTCGCGAGACCACTGAGGAACAAGCCCGCCGTGACGAGCAGCGCCACGTCGCCGGGCGACAGTCCGGCGGCGCCGCCGACGATGAGCGGTGGCGCGATGACGCCGCCGTACATCGTGAGGATGTGCTGGGTCCCGTAGGCGAGCAGCTGCCCCGGGGGATACTTCTTGTCCTCGGGTCGCTCAAGGACCTGGACGTCTGATGCGTTCTTAGCCATGGAGTTACCTCAACTCAGAGAAAGGCGGGCACGGAGTGCCACGCGTGACCGGGGTCGGTGGCGTCGTCACGGATGACGGTCGCCTCGATGAGACCAAACGGACGGTCGGCGGCGTAGAAGACCTCATTCGGGTTCTCGACACCGAACGGGGACAGGTCGACGAGGAAGTGGTGCTTGTTGGGCGCCGAGAACTTGACCTCGTCGATCGACGGGTACGCCTCGAGGACAGCCTCACCCATGCCGTAGAGCGTCTGCTGGAGGGCGTGCGAGTAGATCTCGGCGAAGCGCTGGAGCATCAGGGCCTTGACGCCGTCGAAGGTGGCGTTCCAGTCGACATCGGTCGTGTTGTAGCGCCAGCGCGCAATCAACGACGTCGCCAGGATGCGGTCGTTGGCCGGCTGGAGGGTCGTGTACTTGTCCTTGAGGAAGCCTTGGAACTCCGACCCGGTGGACTTGAGGACGACGACGTCCTTGATGCCGGAGACCACGTAGGCCTTGCGGTCGGAGCCGCGGCCCTCGACGTTGACGACGGTGGTGCGGTTGCCGCCACCGGTCTGCACGAACGCGTGGTCGTGGCCCTTCCCATCGACCTGGATGCGCGCCCAGGCGGCCTCCTCGATCCCGATGCGGGCACCGTCGGCGCGGGCCGCGGTCTCGAGGAAGTGGTCGGCCAGCTCGAGACCGAACTGCTCGGGAGAGTCGATGCCCTTCTCCTTGGCAAAGGAGAAGACGGTGTTCTTCTGCGTGTCGGTCGGCAGCACCTCGGACTGGTCGCCACTGATGTGCGCCCCACTGAAGTCGCCACGGAGGGAGGTGTCGACCGTCAGGTCGCGGATCTCGTGCCGCGGCGTGTCACGGTAGATGCGAACGACGTGGTTCTGGGACTTGCCGTACTGGTTGGGTCCAAGCCTGATGGCCATGAGAAATCAGCTCCCTTTGTAGGTCGAGTAAGCAAATGGGCTGAGCAGCACCGGGACGTGGTGGTGCTGCTCGGGATCGGTCAGCGTGAACGTGAGGCTGACCTCGGGGAAGAACGCGCTCTGCCCGGTGGCGGCAAAGTAGGTGGCGGTGTCGAACACCAGCCGGTAGGTGCCGGCCTCGACCCGATCGGGGCCCAGGTCCGCGACTCGCCCGTCCGCATTGGTGGTTGCAGAGGCGAGGATCGTGACTGAATCGGAAACAGCTTCGAGACGGACCGGCACGCCTTCGGCCGGCCGTCCGAGTGCGGTGTCGAGAACGTGCGTCGTGATGGCGCTCATGACTCGATGACCTTTCGGAGACGGAGCAACGCAATCTTGCGAAGCTCGTTGGCAACCACCGCAGCTTCGGTCGCGTCGTCGTGGGTGAGACGCTCCTGCAGCTCGGTGAGGATCTGCTCACCGGCCAGGCCGGTGGCACAAATGAGGAAGACCCGACCGAAACGCTCCTCGTAGTCACGGTTGCCTTCGAGCAGGCCCCGTTGGGTCTTCTCGTCTTGCGAGACGCCGCCAGCGCCCGGTCCACGTCGGCCCGCGAGAAGTCGCGAGCCGCAGCGTCGGCGACGGCGAACAAGCTCTCGGGGTCGGCGTAGGGCCGCTTGCTCGCCACGGCTTCGGCCCAGTCGGGCACGTCGCAGCAGGCCAGCAGGGTCGCGGTGAGCGTCTCACCGTCGACCTGATTGATGTGGTCGAGTCCGCTCACCAGGCCACCTTGCCTTTCTCACTTAACGAAATCTGTTTTCCGTTGTACGAAATAGTGGCATAGGTCACCAGGTCCGTCAACAGTTTCAGAAGAGAACTTTCGAAGCCGGTGCCGACGCTCGGCGCTCCAGCACCCCGGGAATGACGAGTGGCCCCCACCGGCACCGTGAGGTGTCGGTCGGGGCCACTCGATCCCATGGGAACTGCAGGCCTCAGGCGGCCTTGCGGCGCGCGAGCCGGGCCAGCTCGGTCCGGTCGATCCCGATGTGATCGGCCAGCTCCGCGTCGTCCACGGCCCCGGCCTCGACGCCGCGCAGGACGAACCCGGCGAGCGCCACGGCGGTGGCCGGCTCGTCGAGGTATTCGGAGTCACCGCCGCCGACATAGGCGCGCAACCGTGCAGCCGCAGAGCCGAAGCCCTCGCGGTAGAAGGCGAACGTCGCCGCATAGCGGGTCGGAAGCTGCGCCGGATGCAGATCCCAGCCCTGGTAGTAGCCACGTTCCAGGGAGCGTCGCACGAGTCGCGCGTGCAGGCTCCAGCCGCGGTGGACCGCGGCCTGGTCCCCGACCGGAAGGATGTTGGTCGATCCGTCGGACAGGAAGACGCCGGTGCCGGCTGCCGCGACCTGCATGATCGACTTGGCATGGTCGGCCACGGGATGCTCCATGCTCTGGTACTGCGCGGCGATCCCACAGGAGGCGGAGTAGTCGTAGGTCCCGTAGTGCAACGATGTGCACCGGCCCCCTGCGGCGTGGATCATCCGCGCGACGAGCGCGCTGCCGTCCGGCCCCAGGACGGACTGGGGAGTCTCGACCTGGATCTCGAAGCCTAGAGCTCCGGCACCCAGCCCATGGGTCTTCTCGAGCCACTCGCAGGCCGTGACCATCGCCTCGACCTGGTCGACCGACGTCACCTTCGGCAAGGTGAGGATGAAGCCGTCGCCGAGCGCCCCACGCCCGGCCAGGGTCCCGACGAAGAGGTCCAGCGTCCGCAGGGCCCGACGCCTGGTCGGGGCCTCGAAGCACTTGAACCGGATGCCGTGGAACGGCGGTGCTGAGCCGGCCTCCAGGGAGTCAGCGAGCGCTCCGGCGGCCCGGACGGCCTCCGCATCCTCCTCGTCGTCCGGACGGTCTCCGAAGCCGTCCTCGAAGTCGATCCGCAGGTCCTCGATCGGCTCGCGGCCGAGTTTGGCCCGGACCCGGTCATAGACCTGACCGGCCGACTCCGCGCGGAGCCCGGCCGCCGCCCCGAAGGAGGGAGCATCCGGGCCGTGCTCGTCAAGGACGGCGAGCGCACGCTCACCCCACTCGGAGACGGTGGGAGCGGCATACGAACTGGCTGGGATGTAGACCGTGTGCAGTGGCTGACGCACCCCACGGTCGCCGGGGAAGTCCCGAGCCAGCGCGGCGTCGGCGGCCGAGAGGCGCTCGTCGAGCTGCGCCGTGAGGTCGTCGATGCTCACTCGGTCACCGCTTCATAGGCGGGCAGCGTGAGGAAGTCGGCGAAGTCGTCGGCGAGCGCGACCTCCTCGAACACCCGGGCTGCGGTGTCGAAGTAGCGGTCCGCGTAGCCGTCGCCGAGCTCATCGCGCAGCTTGGCCAGCTCTGAGACGGTGGTCTCGCGCACCAGCTCGGGGGTCACCGTCGTGCCGTCCTCGAGGGTCGAGTTGTTGTGCACCCACTGCCAGATCTGCGAGCGGGAGATCTCCGCCGTGGCGGCGTCCTCCATGAGGTTGTGGATCCCGACGGCGCCGTTGCCCCCGATCCACGACTCGAGGTAGAGCAGGCCGATCTCGACGTTGAGGCGCAGGCCCTCGCGGGTGATGCTGCCCGTGGCGGACGCGAAGTCGAGCAGCTCGTCGGCTGACACGTCGACGTCCTCGCGCAGGGTGCCGAGCTGGTTCGGCGCCTCACCGAGCACGCCGTCGAAGATCTCGCGGCAGACCGTGACGAGGTCGGGGTGCGCGACCCACGAACCGTCGAAGCCCTGGCCGGCCTCGCGCTCCTTGTCCTTGCGGACCTGGTCGAAGGCGCGGGCGTTGACGTCCTCGTCGCGGCGGCTGGGGATGAAGGCCGACATGCCACCGATCGCGAAGGCACCACGCTTGTGGCACGTCTTGACGAGCAGCTCGGCGTAGGCCTTCATGAAGGGGGTCGTCATCGGGATGGCGGACCGGTCCGGGAGGACGTACTCCGGGCCTGCGTCGCGGAAGTACTTGATGACGCTGAAGAGGTAGTCCCATCGACCGGCGTTGAGACCGGACATGTGGTCACGCAGCTCGTAGAGGATCTCCTCCATCTCGAAGGCGGCGGGGATCGTCTCGATGAGCACCGTGGCGCGGACGCTGCCGTAGGGCACCCCGACCTGCGCCTCGGCGAAGGTGAACACGTCGTTCCACAGGCGCGCCTCGAGGTGGCTCTCGAGCTTGGGCAGGTAGAAGTAGGGACCGCTGCCTCGCTCGAGCAACTCCTTCGCGTTGTGGAAGAAGTAGAGGCCGAAGTCGACGAGGGCGCCGACGGTCGGGGCACCGTCCACGAGCAGGTGCCGCTCGTCGAAGTGCCAGCCGCGGGGGCGCATGACGATCGTCGCGAGCCGCTGGTCCGTGCGCAGGTCGTACTGCTTGCCCTCCGGGGAGGTGAAGCTGATCGTCCGGCGGATCGCGTCGCGCAGGTTGACCTGGCCACCGATGACGTTGGACCAGTGCGGCGTGCTCGCGTCCTCCATGTCGGCGAGCCACACCCGGGCGCCGGAGTTGAGCGCGTTGATCGTCATCTTGCGATCGGTCGGCCCGGTCATCTCGACCCGGCGGTCGAGCAGGTCGTCCGGGGCCGAAGCCACCGTCCACTCACCCTCGCGGATGGCGGCGGTCTCGGGCAGGAAGTCGAGACGACCGGTCCGGGAGACCTCCTCGCGGCGCACCGTGCGCGCAGCGAGGAGCTCGTCGCGGCGGCTGCCGAACTCTCGCTGCAGGGCCGCGACGAACGCGAGTGCCTCCGGGGTGAGGATCTCCTCGACCCCGTCGACGTGCTCACCCACGATCTCGATCGCGGCGGTGTCTACGGTCCTGGTGTGCTCGGTCGGCATGGCTCACTTCTCCTGGGCGTCGTGGTCTGATGCGGCTCGGTCGGACTCGACCGCCGCGCGCACCGCAGCAGCCACCGCGGGCGCGACGACCGGGTCGAAGACCGAGGGCACGATGTAGCTGGCGTTGAGCTCCTCCGGCGTCACCGAGTCGGCGATGGCCGTGGCCGCCGCAAGCATGACCGATTGGGTGATGTCAGCCGAACCGGTGTCGAGCATCCCCCGGAAGAAGCCGGGGAAGGCGAGCACGTTGTTGATCTGGTTGGGGTAGTCGGAGCGTCCGGTGGCCACCACGGCCGCATGGGCGCCCGCCGCGAGCGGGTCGACCTCCGGGTCCGGGTTGGCCAGGGCGAAGACGATCGCGTCCGGAGCCATCGTCGCGATGTCGTCGCCGTCCAGCAGGTTCGGCGCCGAGACGCCGATGAAGACGTCAGCGCCCTTGAGGACGTCCCGCAGCGAGCCGGACTCGCCCGCCTGGTTGGTGTGCTGGGCGAGCCACTGGCGGTCCGGGTCGGCGTAGGTCTCACCGTGGTGGATGGCGCCGCGGCTGCCGCAGCCCACGATGGTGGTCGCACCCATGGCCAGCAGCAGCGTGATGATCGCGTGGCCGGCGGCGCCGACCCCGCTGACGACGATGCGGACGTCCTCGATCCGCTTGTCGACGACCCGCAGCGCGTTCGTCAGGGCGGCCAGCACGACGATGGCGGTGCCGTGCTGGTCGTCGTGGAAGACCGGGATGTCGAGCTCGGCACGCAGCCGTCGCTCGATCTCGAAGCATCGGGGCGCTGCGATGTCCTCGAGGTTGATGCCACCGTAGACCGGCGCGATCGCCTTGACGATCATGATGATCTCCTCGGTGTCCTGCGTGTCGAGGCAGACCGGCCAGGCATCGACGCCGGCGAACTGCTTGAACAGCGCGGCCTTGCCCTCCATGACCGGAAGCGCGGCCGCTGGGCCGATGTTGCCGAGCCCGAGGACGGCGGACCCGTCGGTGACGACCGCGACGGTGTTGCGCTTGATGGTCAGGCGCCGGACGTCGGCCGGGTTCTCCACGATGGCCATACAGATCCGGGCCACGCCCGGAGTGTAGGCACGCGACAGGTCATCGCGGTGCTTGAGCGAGACCGTGGGGTTGACCTCGAGCTTGCCGCCGAGGTGCATCAGGAACGTGCGGTCGCTGACCTTGTGGACCGTGACGCCGGGGACCGCGGCGAGCGCTGTGGAGATCTCCTGGGCGTGGTCGGCGTGTGGCATCCACTGATGTCGGCGCGTCGACTCGGACGGTGATCGCATAACCCGGGCTGGGTGCACTCATCGAATCCCTACCTCACTTCCATGTAATTTCGTATTGTGGATGATATTATCTATTCAGCGGAAGTACAAGGGGGTGGAGCCGGTCCGAGCACCCCGTCCGCGTCCGTTAACCTTTCGACATGCGGAAACACAATTGGAGGCCCCGTGTCTGAACGCGCGCAGTTGTCTGAGCAGCCCGAGCCCGACACTGAGCAGCCGCTGGCCAAGCAGCCGAGCAAGCCCCGCTCCGGCGGGGTCCAGTCGATCGAGCGGGCCTTCGGACTGCTCGAGACCATGGCCGGCAATGGCGGCATCATGGGGCTGTCCCACCTGGCCACCGAATCGGGCCTGCCCCTTCCGACGATCCACCGCCTCGTGCGCACCCTGGTCGACCTCGGCTACCTGCGCCAGGAGCCGAGCCGCCAGTACGTCCTCGGCCCCCGGCTGATCCGCCTCGGAGAGGCCTCCTCCAAGACGCTGAGCATCTGGGCCCGGCCGCACCTCGAGCACCTCGTCGCCGAGTTGGGTGAGTCGGCGAACCTCGCGCTGCTCGACGGCGACCAGATCGTCTACGTCGCCCAGGCCCAGTCGCACCGCTCCATGCGGATGTTCACCGAGGTGGGCCGCAGGGTCCTGCCGCACTGCACCGCGGTGGGCAAGGCGATCATGGCCGAGATGCCGCCCGCTGAGGTCCGGGAGATCCTGACCCGCACCGGGATGCCGCAGCACACCGACAACACCATCACCACCCCCGACGACTTCGCGAAGGCCCTGCTCTGGACTCAGGGTCATGGGTATGCCATGGACGAGGGCGAGCAGGAGCTGGGCGTGCGCTGCGTCGCAGTGTCGGTCCCGGACGCCCCGGCCCGCCTCGCGCTGTCCGTCTCGGGTCCCGCTACCCGGATGACCGAGCAGGTCATCGCGCGCGCCGTTCCGCTGCTGCAGCGGGCGGGCGAGGCGCTCTCGATGGACCTGCGCTGACCCTTGGTTAGCGTGGGTCCGGATCCAGGTCGGCGAAGATCGCCACTGCCAGCGGCCACCAGAAGAGCGTTCCACACAATGCTGCGTACTCGCGCGGCGAAACCCACCGAGTTTCCCGTATGCCGCTGTCCCCGCATGTGAGCGGTGGCGCGGTCTCGTCCAGCTGGGTTCGGTAGACCTGCAGGTAAGGGGTGGACGCGGAGATCGGGTAGCGGGTCGAGGTGGGGGTCGCGAGGTCAGGCGTGCGCGGCGTGAACCGCTCGTAGCCGCAGGCGATCACGCGCTCCGGCTCGATCCGCAGGCCGGTCTCCTCGCGCGCCTCGCGAACCGCGTTCTGAAGAGGCGACTCGCCCCGCTCTCGTCCGCCACCCGGGGAGCCCCACTGCTCCCGGCGGATGCTGTAGACCGCGGCAAACGCGCCTTGTGCGTCCCGGACGAACAGCATCGAGGCGAAGGCTCTGGCCTCGTCCACCGGGCGGGGCGAGAGGACCAGGTCGATGTCGCCCGCCCCGGTGGGCATCGGGAGGTCGAGGTGACGGACCAGACCCCGGTCGCCCTTGCGCTTGCGCAGCCGCAGGCCCGACGCGTTGAGCCGGCGCACCAGGTCGACCCCGGTCGTCGGTGTGGCACCGGCCGCCACGAGCCCGGGCCAGCGCTCGTTGGGAACGTCGTAGTGATCGCCATCGAAAGAGCGCGGATGCAGTCCCTGCGCGATGGCAAACCGGTGCAGTTCCTCGTAGTTCGCATCGCTGACCAGGTGGGCGAACAGCCGTCCGTGGGCTGGCCAGATCGGCTCATCGATCCACAAGGTCATGGCCCAGAGCCTAGCCACCGCGAGCTGTGGATAACTCGCCCGGCGGCGTTGGGGCGAGAGCTACGTTGCAGGAATCAGGTCAGCAACCAGCAGATCGACCATTCAAGGAGTGCAGCCTCGTGACCCGTTCGATCATCGACACCGAACGCATCAGCGCCGCAGCGGGAGACATCCACCGCATCGCCGACACCGTCCAGTCCGACATGGGCGAGTTGCGGGGTCGGCTCTCCTCGCTCAACGGCGCGTGGGAAGGCCCCGCCAAGACCGAGTTCGAGCGGGTCATGCTCGACTTCCAGGCCACCCAGAGCAAGGTCACCCAGTTGCTCGGCGACATCGGGGCGCTGACGATGCGGGCCTCTGCGGCCTATGCCGAGCACGAGAGCAGCACCCGCGCACTCTTCGCCCGCTGAGCCGAGAAGCCAACCCGCTGCCCATCCCCGTCCTCGCTACCAGACCCCGAGCCCCCGCTCATTTCCCGCACGGCTCCCCTTGAACCCCGGCGATGTCAACCTCCCCTCTCGCCGGGTGGCAACAGGGCCGAAGGGCACCTCACCCGATGTGAGGCCGCCCTTCGGCCCGCCCTCGTCTCGCCCCCGGTCACCTCGCCAGCCCGCATTCGAGGTATTCGGATCGAGGTGATCTCTCGCTCAGTCGAGCGAGCTGTCACCTCGAATGGAATACCTCGAACCGGAAGCGGGGCGGGGACGGTGCACGAGAACAGCGAGGGTGAGAGCGACCACCGCGAAGGTCCCGAAGGCCAGCGTCATGACGATCGATCCCGCTGGGTCGCCGCTGGCCAGCATGACGAAGGCCATGCCTGCCACGGACGACCCGAGCAGCGCGCCCCAACCGGCGACGGGACCCCTCATCCGTCGGGCCCAGCCACGACCCCGGAGCAGCCCGACCCCAACGCTCAGCAGGATCGGCACGACGAGGCCGAGGTCCATCATCTTGACGACCCAGAACACGACCGGGTCGCTGAGGTACTCACTACCCGGCTTGCCGGACCAGACCCCGAGCAGGCCAGGCAGGTGCAGACCAAGGGCGAGGAAGGCAGCGACGACGAGGAAGAACCACGCGGCGAGTCGGTTGATCCCGGGCGACACCGAGTCGACCGGATCCGGCGGGTCGACCTCACTCCACCCGCGAACGATGATGAACCCGGCAATGACGAAGAGCCCGAGCAGGAGCGGGAAGAAGCGCTCGCTGTTCCCGGGATAGCGGCCCGGGTCGCCGCCGATGACGAGCTGGAAGTAGAGGTAGAGGCCGTAGGCGGCGGGACCGAGGCCGAGCGCGGCGCCGCGTCGGTGACCGCGCAGCACGAGCACGCCCGCGATGATGCTGACCGGTGCCACCAGCAGCAGACCGGCGACATCGCCACCCTTGATCTGCGCCACCGCGCCCGCCGACGCGTGGTAGTCGATCAAGCCGAGGACGAGCGGGCCCAGCAGCGCCACGGCTGCCGCGCCGATCCCGAGCATTACCAAGGCGATCCCCAGGCCCGGATGCGGCGGACGCTGCTGCCGACGCTGCTCCCGACGCAGCTCCAGTCGTTGCTCCCAACGCTGCCGTGCCTCCGCTCGGGTGACCACCTCGACGACCTCACTGCTGGCCATGACGCGACTCCCTTCCTCCCGTTCCAGCCTACGTTGGGGGGGCCGTCGGGCCGGGCGGTCGTGGTCAACAGCACAGCCTCGCCAACGCCCCCGTTCGAGCGCCTCCCGTTCGAGGTATTCGGGTCGAGGTGATCTCTCGCTCAATCGAGCGAGAGATCACCTCGAATGGAATACCCGTACCCGGCCCCCGCAGGCAGGCCAAAGGGCGGCCCCCCTGTCGGAGAACCGCCCTTCGGTGTGTGCTGAGGTGCTGGGTGAGCGAGTGGGCTCAGAAGCCCATGCCACCCATTCCGCCCATGCCACCCATGTCGTCGCCACCGGGCATGCCGGCACCGGCCTTCTCGGGCTTGTCGGCAATGACCGCCTCGGTGGTGAGGAAGAGCGCCGCGATCGAGGCGGCGTTCTGCAGCGCCGACCGGGTCACCTTGACCGGGTCGATGATGCCAGCGGCGATCAGGTCGACGTACTCACCCGTAGCAGCGTTGAGACCGTGGGCCTGGTCGAGCCCGCGGACCTTCTCAGCCACGACGCCACCCTCGAGACCTGCGTTGATCGCGATCTGCTTGAGCGGGGCCTCGGTCGCGACGCGCACGATGTTGGCACCGGTCGCCTCGTCACCTTCGAGGTTGAGCGACTCGAACGCGACCTTGGCAGCCTGGATGAGAGCGACGCCACCACCGGCGACGATGCCCTCTTCGACAGCAGCCTTCGCGTTGCGGACGGCGTCCTCAATGCGGTGCTTGCGCTCCTTGAGCTCGACCTCGGTGGCCGCGCCCGCCTTGATGACGGCGACGCCACCAGCGAGTTTGGCGAGACGCTCCTGGAGCTTCTCGCGGTCGTAGTCGCTGTCGGAGTTCTCGATCTCCGCCTTGATCTGCGAGATGCGGCCCTCGATCGCGGACCGGTCTTCCTGGTCCTCGACGATGGTCGTCTCGTCCTTGGTGACCAGTCGAGGGTGGCGTTCTCGAGCTTGAGACCGACCTCCTCGGAGATGACCTGGCCACCGGTGAGGATGGCGATGTCGCCGAGCATGGCCTTGCGGCGGTCACCGAAGCCGGGGGCCTTGACGGCGACCGACTTGAAGGTGCCACGGATCTTGTTCACGACCAGCGTCGCGAGAGCCTCGCCCTCGATGTCCTCGGCGATGATCAGCAGCGGCTTGCCGGACTGCATGACCTTCTCGAGCACTGGCAGCAGGTCCTTGACGTTGCTGATCTTGCTGTTCGCAACGAGCACGTAGGCGTCGTCGAGGACGGTCTCCATGCGCTCGGTGTCGGTGACGAAGTAGGCCGAGATGTAGCCCTTGTCGAAGCGCATCCCCTCGGTCATCTCCAGCTCGAGGCCCATGGTGTTGGAGTCCTCGACGGTGATGACGCCTTCCTTGCCAACCTTGTCCATCGCCTCGGCGATGAGGTTGCCGATCTCGTCGTCCGCAGCCGAGATGCTGGCGGTCGACGCGATCTGCTCCTTGGTCGTGACCTCCTGGGCCTGCTCGAGCAGCGTGGCCGAGACGGCCTCAACGGCCTTCTCGATCCCGCGCTTGAGCGCCATCGGGTTGGCGCCGGCGGCCACGTTGCGCAGGCCTTCCTTCACCATGGCCTGGGCGAGCACGGTCGCCGTCGTCGTGCCGTCACCGGCGACGTCGTCGGTCTTCTTGGCAACTTCCTTGACGAGCTCCGCGCCGATCTTCTCGAACGGATCGTCGAGCTCGATTTCCTTGGCGATGGACACGCCGTCGTTGGTGATCGTGGGCGCGCCCCACTTCTTCTCCAGGACGACGTTGCGGCCCTTGGGGCCGAGCGTGACCCGGACGGCGTCGGCGAGGATGTTCATCCCTCGCTCGAGACCGCGGCGCGCCTCTTCGTCGAATGCAATCATCTTGGCCATTCGGGTGGTTCCTCCCACACGAAACGTTGGTGGCGGTCCGGCTGTCGCCCGCGACGGACGGCACGGTCTCGGGCAGCTCACGTCACTGCACGACCCGCACCTCGACATACGGCCCTGAACTGTCACTCTCAGGTGGAGAGTGCTAACGCCATTATTGGCACTCTCACCCCGAGAGTGCAAACCCTCGGGGGCTCACGGCTGCTGACGGCCTGCGCCCCGTGCCGTATGCCGCTCAGCCCCGTTTCCAGCGCGACCGTCCTCAGCGGCCGAGGGCGGCTCGCAATCGGGCGGCGTAGTCGGCCGACTCCTCCGGTCCGGCATAGGTCGTGCGCGGCCAGAAGAACCCGCGCAGTCCATCGCCCTTGGTGCGCGGCACCACGTGGATGTGCAGGTGCGCCACGGACTGGCTCACGACGGTGTTCACCGCGACAAAACTCCCTTGGGCGCCGAGCCCGTCGACGACCGCCCGCGCCATCCGCTGGGCAGCCGCCATCATCGGCGCGTGCAGGTGCGGAGGAAGGTCGAGCAGGGTGGTGACGTGCTCGCGGGGGACGATCAGGACATGGCCCTTGAAGACCGGCCGGCGGTCGAGGAACGCGAGGACATCCGCCTCCTCGAGCACGAGATCGGCCGCGGCCTCACCGGCGATGATCGAGCAGAAGACGCAGTCCATCGCTCCAGCGTGCCACGCCGGGCCCCACCTGGCACGAAGAGCCCGAAACGAAACCCCCACCCGGGCCACCGACCCCACCCCCCCATTCGAGTGGCCCCGACCCCTTCACCCCCCACCCCCTATCCAAGTCGAGGGGCCCCGTCGTCCACAGGCTGTGGAGGAGGGGGCCACTCGACCTGAGAGGAGTCCGCGCACCGTAGGGTTTGAGCATGTTCCGGGAGGTGGCCGACCGAGTGTTCGTGGCCCGCTACCCGCAGTGGGACGTCAACGTCGGCCTGATCCTGGGCCGGGACGGCGCGGTCGTCATCGACACCCGGGCCGGTCAGGCCCACGGCCGGGAGGTGCTGGCCGACATCGCCCGGTTGGCCCGCGACATCCGGGTCACCCACGTCATCAACACGCACGTGCATTTCGACCACACCTTCGGCAACGTCGCCTTCGAGGGCACGACCATCCATGCGCACGCCAACGTCGGGGCCGCCCTCGACGGCGAGGCGGCGCGCGTCAAGGCAGCCTTCGCCGCCGACCCGGGTGACGGCCTCGAGCACGGCTACACCGCGGCCGATGCCGCCGATGCCGTTGCCACGAGGGTCCGCCCACCTGACTGCACGTTCTCGACCGGCGCCACGATCGATCTCGGGGACCGGGCCGTCACGATGTCGCATGCCGGACGCGGGCACACGGACGGCGACATCGCAGTCCTGATCGCCGACGCCGACCTGATGTTCCTCGGAGACCTCGTCGAGGAGTCCGGCCACCCGTCTCTCGGCGAGGACTGCTGGCCGTTGGAGTGGTCCGAGACCCTGGCGTCGCACCTGGCCTGGATCGGCGCCGGGACCACCGTGGTCCCCGGCCACGGCCACCCCGTCGATGAGCGCTTCGTCACCGGACAACGCGACCAGTTGAACGCCCTGGCCACCGTCATTCGTGAACGACGACGCGCCGGGATGCCCCTCGAGCAGGCACAGCACGAACCCGACCACCGTCTCCCCTACCCGTTGGCCCACCTCACCGCTGCCTTCGCCCGGGGCTGGGACCACGTCGACCTGTCCGAAGACCCCACGCAGCAGCCCCAGACATGAGCAGCGAAGCGCCTCCCGCGGACCCGGCCAACCCGTGCCACGCCGGGCCCTGCACCCTCGCCAGCGTCATCCTCGTCGATGACCGGGGGTGGCTGCTGCTGCAGGAGCGGGATGAGTACGCCCCCGTCGCCCCGGAGCAGTGGGGCCTGGTCGGCGGTCACGTCGACCCGGGAGAGGACATCGACGCCGCCGCCTACCGGGAGCTCGCCGAGGAGACCGGCCTCGCGTGGGACTCGGGCCTGGCCTTCTGGCGCAGTGAGACCGGCAACCACGCGCCCAAGGTCGACCCGACCCACCGGGACCGCTGGAACGTCTACGTCGGTTCCGCCCGGGGCCTCACCGACGCGGACATCGTGTGCGGGGAGGGCCGGGCGATCGTCTTCGTCGACCCGGTCCACCTCGACGACAACTCGCTCGACCTGGAGCCCGCCACGCAACGGATCACCCAGGCGTTTGTCCGCTCAACGGCCTATCTCGAGCTGGCCCGCTGACGGTTGACCGTCGGGTGCTCGTGGTGGTCAGTCGCGTGAGGCGTGGGCAGCCGACTGAGGCGGCGAGCCACGCCCGCGCCTTCCGCAGCCCACCCCTGGGTTGGTCACTGCCAGGCGCTCGGGAAGGCGTCCCGCCACGAGCGCGCCACGAGTCCGCCGTCGCTGCTGCGATCGACCGACTCGGCAGCCAGCAGTGCGTGCACGATCGCCCGTGCCACGCAGTCGGCCCCGGCCTCCATCAGGAGGGTCAACTCAATGAGCTCGGGGCTGGGCCGCTCACCGGAGGCGAGGGCAAAGATCGTGTCCCCGTCAAAGAGGGTGTGCACCGGCTTGATCGCCCGCGCGTAGCCGTCATGGCCGATCCCGGCGAGCTTCTGGCACTGCGCCTTGGTCAGCGTCGCGTCGGTGGCGATGACCGAGATCGTCGTGGCCATCCCCGGCAGGCCCGCGACCCGGTCCGGAAGGGACTCAGCGCGCGTCCGGGCCGCTGCCAGATCAGCTGTGCTGGGTCGCCCCACGTGGGCGAACTCCCCCGCGAGACCCAGCTCAGCGGCATACGGCCGGCCGGTCTGGGGATCGACGGGTGAGCCGACGGCGTTGAGGGCGACGATGGCGGCAACGGTCGCGCCGCTCTCGAGCACGACACTCGCAGAGCCGATCCCGCCCTTGAAGCCGCCCGCTTTGGCGCCGGTCCCCGCCCCCACGTTTCCTTGCGCCACCGGCGAGTCCGACGCCACACCGTAGGCCGCCCTCCCGTCCTCTGCGCGCGGCCAGTGCTCCCACACGCCGCCGCGTCCGAGGTCGAAGAGGATGGTGGCGGGGACGATGGGCACGACCCGACCGGGCAGCCCCATGGGCCAGCCGATCCCGTCAGCGAACAGCCCGTCCATGACGCCGTCAGCCGCTGCGAGACCAAAGGCGGACCCGCCGCCGAGCACGACGGCGTTGACCCGGTCGACGTGGTTGCGCGGGTCGAGCAGGTCGGTCTCGCGGGTGCCGGGCCCGCCCCCGCGCACGTCGACGCCGGCGACGGCGCCCCCGGGAGGCGGCACGACGACCGTCACACCGGTGAGCCAGCCCGACTCGTCTCGGGTGTGGTGCCCGACCCGGAAACCGGCGACATCGACCAGGGAGTTGGTGGGGCCCGGGCCGGGCTCGACGGTCACGTCGTCTCCCTCAGGTCGAGCTCCATGAGCCGCTCGGGCGAGGTGAACCCGTAGCGGCCATAGAAGTCACGGGCGTTCGCATCGGTGGCATTGACTCGGATCCAGGCGACGTCGGTGCCGCGCGCCCAGTCGAGCAAGCCCTCGGCCAGGGCCTGCCCGACCCCTCGGGACCGGTGGTCGGGCGCCACGAAGTGGGTCGTGAGGTAGAGCCAGCTGGCGTCGGGGCTCCCAGGCATCGGCAGGGGTCGGATCCGGCGGGTGGCCAGCACCCCGAGCTCGCGGGCAAACTGCAGGTGCAGGGCAGCGACGACGAGTGCATCGTCGACCCCAGCACGGCGGATCGTCACGTCGACCATGGGGGAAGTGAACCACGAGCACGGCTGCGCGCGCTCGCTGCGCCCTCAGTCTCAGGTGGTGATGCCGAGGCGGCGGGTCGTGCGCGCGCGCTGGCGGCTGGCGCGCATCCGGCGCAACCGCTTGATCAGCATCGGGTCGGCCTCGAGGGCAGCCGGCGAGTCGAGCAGGGCGTTGAGCACCTGGTAGTAGCGCGTCGAACTCATGTCGAAGAGCTCCTTGATGGCCTGCTCCTTGGAGCCGGCGTACTTCCACCACTGCCGCTCAAAGGCCAGGATCTCGTGATCCCGGTCGCTGAGCGCGCTCTCGCAAGCGCGGGTCTGCTGCTCGGCGTGGTCTGTGCTCATCGTCCCTGTCTCGCTGCCCTGGTCTCGAGGTCAGTGTCGTCGTGCTCGGTGCGGTGCTGCCTGGCTGTGATTTCTCGGGTGACGTCTCGGCGTAGCTGCTGAGGGTCACTCGCTGGCTCGCCCGGCAGGCGTGCGTTGGCTCCGGTCCACACCTTAGACCTAAATGACACGAGTGTCATTCGACACGGCGCGTCGCTTGACAGGCTGCCCCGTGAGTCCCACCCGTCACATCGGCCCCGTCACATCAGCCCCGACCGGGTCACGCCATCGAGTCGAGGATGGCCAGGATGTCATCCGTCGTGGTCTGCGGATTGACGATCGCGAAGCGGGTCATCGCCTCGCCTCGGTGCGAGGTGGGCACGACGAACGCGCTGCCCTCCGCCAGCATCCGGTCGGTCCACACCTGGTAGTCCTCGGGCGTCCACCCGAGCCGGCGGAACACGATGACCGACAGGTCGGGCGGCCGGACGGCCTCCAGGTAGGGTCGCCGTTCGATCTCGCTGGCCGCGAAGCGGGTCACCTCGAGAGTGCCCTCGATCGCCCGCACGTAGGCGTCGGTCCCGTGCACCGCGAGGGAGTACCAGAGCGGCAGGCCGCGCACCCGCCGGCTCAGGCCGACGGTGTAGTCGGTCGGGTTCCAGTCCGGCGCATCGGTGAGCACGTCGAGATAGGACGCGTGTTGCGTGTGGGCGACGCGGGCGAGGGCCGGGTCGCGATAGAGCAGCGCGCAGCAGTCGAAGGGCGCGAAGAGCCACTTGTGCGGGTCGACGATGAAGGAGTCAGCGAGCTCGATCCCCGCGAAGAGGCCGCGGACGGAGGGAGCAGCCAGACCGGCGCCACCGTAGGCACCGTCGACGTGGAACCAGATGCCGTACTCGCGGCAGACCTGGGCGACCTCCGCGAGGTTGTCGACGACGCCGAAGTTCGTCGTGCCGGCCGTCGCGACGACGGCAAAGAAGGTCTCCGGCCCGTTCGCCTCGAGCACCTCGCGCAAGGCGGCACCGCGCAGGCGGAGCAGGTCATCGACCGGGACGCCGCACACCTCGGCGTCCATGACCTGCGCCATCGACACGATGGAGGAGTGGGCGTTGTCGGTGGCAGCGATCCGATAGGGCCGCTGCCCGTTCCCCGCGAGCCGGGCGCGTTCCCTGGCCGTATGCCGGGCAGCCACGAGCGCCGCCAGGTTGCCGACGGTGCCACCGGGGACGAAGGCGCCGCCGGCTGACTCCGGCAAGCCGGCCAGGTCGGCGATCCAGCGCAGGGCCTGGTTCTCGGCGAAGATCGCGCCGGCGCCCTCGAGCCAGGAGCCGCCGTAGATGGACGAGGCCCCCACGACGACGTCGAAGACCGCCGCCTCTCGTGTCGGGGCGCAGGGGATGAATGACAGGTAGCGCGGGTGGTCGGTGGACAGGCACGCCTTGGCGAGGGTGTTCTCGTAGAGGTCCATGGCCCGCGTCGCGCCGAGCCCCTCGGGTGTGATCGTCTCGCCAGCTTCGGCGTCGAGGTCGGCCTGAGAGAGGGCTCGATCGAGCGGGATCGGGTCCATGAGGAGTCGCCGGCGAGCGTAGGCAAGAGCCTTGTCGATGGCGATCGGGTCAGCGTCGGTGGCGAAGCTCTGCACTGACGAATCGTAGGCCCCCGCCGCGACTCCCCGTGACCAGCCAGCGACTCCCCGTGACCAGCCATTGAGGGCCCGACGGGAGCGATCCGCCCCTCCAGCACCGCGCCGGTGCCTGCGTCGATCCTGACCTCTCGCTTGGTCTGCGAGCTGTCGACGACGTCGGCGTCCCGGACGGTCTTGCCGTCGTGGCCGTCGTGGCCGTCGTGGCCGTCGTGGCCGTCGTGGCCGTCGAGGTCGAGCTCGGTGATGCGACCGGGGGCGACCCCACAAATGATCTCGACCGCCTTCCGGACGTCGATGGTGGCGTCCCCCACCCGTTGGCGGTGCTTGGCCCTGTCCTCGGCGCTATCGCCGTCGGGGAGGGCCCGCGTACAACGCTCGTGCCATCGGCGGATCGGCGGAGGTCTCGAGCTCGTGCTCCGTGCCGTCAGCAGCCGTGACCTGCACCTCCCAGCGGGCGCCCCGGCCCTCTTCGTCGATGGAGGTGACGGTGCCGTCGACCCTGGTGAGGGCGGTCTCACCAGCCTGGAGCAGGGCCTCGTTGCTGCCGTCCCTTGTGGCTGACGTGCTGGCCGGGGACGCGGGGGTGCTCGACGCCTCCCTCGGCGGTGGCCTGCGAGGGGTCCTGCGCCGTGGCCACGGGGTCGGCGCCGCCTCCCGCGGGGTCCAGGTCGCTCGAGGAGCCGGTATCGCTACAGCCCGAGACCGCGATGAGGAGTGCGGCAGTGAGACCGACGGCGCGGGTCGCGGTGCGCCTTCGGAGGGTGGGTGGGCAGAGTGTGACTGGTCGGCGCGCATGCGGCCAGAACACCACCCTCATGGGTACTGTGCCGGCCAGGTGGCGGTGCTCGCGGTCGCGTCGGGGCGGACCCCGGCCAGCGCCTCTCGGGTGCCGGCGCCCCACGTGACGGAGACGGTGGACATGCCGGCCGCCTTGCCGGCCAGGGCGTCCACGACCGCATCGCCGATGTAGACCGCCCGCGACGGGTCCCGCTCCCCGAGCCGGGTCAGGGCGAGCAGCAACGGGGCCGGGTCCGGCTTGTGGATCTCGGTGTCCTCCATGCCGACGAGCACCTCGACGTGCTCACTCAGGCCGAGGATGTCCATGGCCTGCTGAGCCGACTCACGGCGCTTGGACGTCGCGACCGCGACGCGCACCCCGGCCGCGCGCACGGCGGCGAGGACCTCAGCGACACCGTCGAACCCGCGGATGAGCCGCTCGGTGTTGTCGGTGTTCCAACGGAGGTAGGTCGCATAGAGTTCATCCGCGTGCTCCGGGGAGTGGTCCCGGAAGGCGCCGATGAGGGGCCGGCCGATCCACGACTTGATCACCTCCGGGTCCTCCTCGCGGCCGATCACGGCCCGGAAGGCGTACTGGTAGGACGCGACGATGAGGTCCACCGTGTCGGCCAGGGTCCCGTCGAGATCAAAGATCGCCACGGGCCAGCGGGCACCCGCCGACCGGGCCGAGTCAGCGGCAGTGTGCGACACGGCCGCCGACGAGGCGGGCGTGGCCGTGGCGGCCGGGGGCGTGGTCGACTGGAGGTTGGCGTCAGGGTGTTGCGTCATCCGGCTGAGACTAGCCCCTGGTTCGACTTCCCCCGACGCCGCTCGCGCGCGTGCGCGATCAAGGCGTGAGCCACTGGCCGGCGCGCATCACCCGGGTCACCCGGGCCGACTCGTCGAGGACGAGCAGGTCCGCGCGGGCGCCGGCCCTGAGCACCCCCCGGTCACCCAGCCCGAGCAGTCGGGCAGGTGTCACGGTGGCGGGCTCGGCGGCATACGGCAACGGCAGTCCGGACCTGACGACGCGCGCGACGATGTCGGCGATGTGGCAGGTGCCGCCCGCGATGGAGCCGAGTGGCTCCCCCGGAGCTGTCTGCAGCCGCGCGGTGCCGTCGGTGACCAGGACGGCCAATCCGCCCAGCACATAAGGGCCGTCACCGATCCCGGCCGCCGCCATCGAGTCGGAGACGAGGGCCACCTGGCCCGGCCCCACGAGGTCGAGGACGGTGCGGACCGTGTCATCGGACAGGTGCGCCCCGTCGGCGATGAGCTCGAGGGTGAGGCCGTCGCGCACGGCTGCCCGCAGCAGCGCGGGGACGGCGCCGGGTGTCCGGTGGTGCCACGGGTCCATCCCGTTGAAGAGGTGGGTGGCGATGTCGGCGCCGGCCTCCACGGCCCGCCCGACCTCGCCGTAGCTCGCCGTCGTGTGGCCGATCGCAGCGTGCACGCCGGCGCTCGTGAGCCACCCGACGAGGTCGAGGCCGTGGTCGCGTTCCGGCGCGAGCGTGACCTGCCTGATGTGTCCCCGTCCGAGATCCAGCAACCGCTCGACCTCGGTGAGGTCGGGGTCGCGCAGCAGTGCGGGGTCGTGGGCGCCGCAGCGGGCCTGCGCCAACCAGGGGCCCTCGAGGTGGATCCCGTCGATCAGCCCGTCGTCGGCGAGGTCCGCGAGGATCGTCACGCCCCGCTCGAGGTCGGTCGGGCTCATCGAGACGAGGCTGGCGATCAGGCTCGTCGAGCCCCGTCCGTGGTGGTGCCGGGCGGTCGCCGCGGCCGCTTCGGGGTCGAGGTCGGTGAAGGCGGTGCCCCCACCGCCGTGGCAGTGCATGTCGACGTAGGCCGCTGTCATCGTGCCGCTCACCGGGATCGCTCCCGGGGTGGCCGGCTCCTCCGGCGGAAGGGCACGCACGGCGGTGATCCGGTCGTCCGTGATGTCGATCTCGGCCGGGGCGATCGCGCCGTCGAGGAGGGCGGGGCCGTGCAGAGTCGTGGTCACCCGTCGATTCTGTCCTGCCGTGGCCGGCCGGTCGAGGTGGTCCCCGCCGGTCGAGGCGGCCTCCCCGGTCGAGGCGGCCTCCCCGGGCACGGTGGTGGCGCCCGTCGAGCAGTCCCGGCTCCGCTGCGAATCGGTGGGCGCGGCGGTCGAGATCGGCGGGTAGCGTGGTCGCCGTGTCTGCCCGCCCCCTGTCCGAGCTGGTCCATCCGTCCTGGCTGCCGATCCTCGAGCCAGTCGCGGGCACGATCGCCTCGCTGGGTGAGTTCCTGCGCGCCGAGGTGGTCGCGGGCCGGGGCTACCTTCCGGCCGGGGACGCCGTCCTACGCGCCTTCACCAGACCGATCGAGGACGTCCGGGTGCTCATCGTCGGGCAGGACCCCTACCCGACGCCGGGTCACCCCGTCGGGCTCAGCTTCTCCGTGGCCCCTGAGGTGCGCCCGGTGCCGCGGTCGTTGCAGAACATCTACCAGGAGCTCGGCACTGACCTCGGGCTGCCGGCCCCCACCAACGGCGACCTCGGACCGTGGTTCGAGCAAGGTGTCCTGCTGCTCAACCGGGTGCTCACCGTGACCCCGGGGAAGCCCGCGAGCCACCGCGGTAAGGGCTGGGAAACCATTACGGCACAGGCGATCTCGGGACTCGTCGCCCGCGGCGGGCCACTGGTCGCGATACTCTGGGGTCGTCAGGCCCAGTCACTCGGGCCATCCCTCGGCCAGGTTCCACGGATCGAGAGTGCCCACCCGTCGCCGCTGTCCGCGCGGACCGGGTTCTTCGGCTCTCGACCGTTCAGCCGGGCCAACGACCTCCTCGCCCAGCAGGGCGCCACCCCCATCGACTGGAGGCTCACATGACCTCGACCCCCACTCCTCCTCCCGCTCCGGCTCCCGGCGCTCCGCGAATCTGGACCCGCTACGTCGCGATCGGCGACTCCTTCACCGAGGGCATGTGCGACGACGACCCGACCTTCCCCCATGACGGCGAGTTCGCCGGCTGGGCGGACCGACTCGCCGCGCACCTGACCGAGTTGGCGAGCGCCAGCGGAGCCAGCTTCGGCTATGCCAACCTCGCGGTCCGAGGCCGCAAGCTCGCGGACGTCGTCGGGCCACAGCTCGAGGCGGCGCTCGCCCTGGAGCCCGACCTGGTCAGCATGGTCGGGGGCGGCAATGACATCCTGCGCCCCAAGGCCGACCTCGATGCCCTCGCCGCGCGGCTGGAGGCTGCCGTGGTCCGGATCCGGGCGACGGGGGCCGACGTGCTCCTCGCGACCCCGGTGGACCCAGCCGATGCGCCGCTCGTCAAGGCGACCCGCTCCCGGGCCGCCATCCACACCGCCAACATCTGGAGCATCGCGGAGCGACACGACGCCCACGTCATCAACCAGTGGGGGCTGCGGGCCTTGCGCGACTGGCGCATGTGGGCGCAGGACCGGATCCACATGACGACCGAAGGTCATCGACGCGTGGCCCTGGCGGCACTGCACGCCCTCGGGCACGACCTACCGGGCGGGACCGACTGGGACACCCCGTTGCCGCCGGCGCCGCGCGTCCCGCGGCGCGAGGCGATCGAGGCTGACGCGCGGTGGGCCAAGCAGTTCCTCGGCCCATGGGTGCAGCGACGCCTCACCGGCCGCTCCTCCGGCGACCACCGCACCGCCAAGCGGCCGGCGTGCGCTCCTCTCGAGCTGCGCCGCCCCGACTGAGCATCCCGGTGAGCCCGGGGTGCTCCTTCGCTCGTCCGGGGCGGAGCAGCCCCGACGGGTCAGCCGGCGGCCGTGGTGAAGGCCGCCTCGAAGATGTCCAGCCCCTCGCTCAACAGGTCATCGCCCGCGGCCAGCGGCGGCAGGAAGCGGAAGACGTTGCCGTAGGTGCCGCACGTCAGCGTGACCAGGCCCTGGGCGTGGCACTCCTTGTTGACCGCAGCGGTCAGGGCAGCGTTGGGCGTGAGGTCCCCGGCGTCGTTGACGAGCTCGATGGCGAGCATCGCCCCGCGGCCACGGATGTCACCGATCTGGGGGAACCGCTCGGCGAGCGCCCGCAGGCGCGGCAGGAAGAGCGCCTCGACCTGCTTGGCGCGGCTGCACAGGTCCTCCTCCTTCATCGTCTCGATCGCCCCGAGCGCGGCGGCGCAGGCGACGGGGTTGCCGCCGTAGGTGCCGCCCAGCCCGCCGGCATGCACGGAGTCCATCGTCTCGGCCCGACCCGTGACGCCAGCCAGTGGCAGCCCGCCGGCCATCCCCTTGGCCGTGGTGATGAGGTCGGGCACGACCTCCTCGTAGTCACAGGCGAACCAGTCCCCCGTCCGGCAGAAGCCGGTCTGGACCTCGTCGGCGATGAACACGACCCCGTGGTCGGTGCACCACTGCGCGAGCTGCTTGACGAATCCCGGTGCCGGGACGATGAAGCCGCCCTCGCCCTGGATCGGCTCGAGGATGACGGCCGCGAGGTTGTCCTCGCCGACCTGGGTGTGCACCTGTGAGGCGAAGACGTCGAAGGACTCCTTGGCGCAGTCCGCCGGGCCGCCGGGCCACCGGAACGGGTAGCTCATCGGCGCCCGGTAGACCTCGCCGGCGAACGGCCCGAACCCCTGCTTGTAGGGCATGTTCTTGGCGGTCAGCGCCATCGTCAGGTTGGTCCGGCCGTGATAGCCGTGATCGAAGGCGACGACGGCCTGCCGACCGGTGTGGACGCGGGCGATCTTGACGGCGTTCTCAACGGCCTCGGCACCGGAGTTGAAGAGGGCAGAACGCTTCTCGTGATCACCCGGGGTGAGGTCGTTGAGCGCCTCGGCCACCTCGAGGTACTCCTCGTAGGGGGTCACCATGAAGCAGGTGTGGGTGAAGTCCTCGACCTGGGCGCGGACCCGCTCGACCACCCGTGGCGCCGCATTGCCGACGGTCGTGACGGCGATACCGGAGCCGAAGTCGATCAGTTGGTTGCCATCGACGTCGACGAGGATGCCCCCGCCTGCGCGTTCGACGTAGACCGGCAGACCGGTGCTGACGCCGGCCGAGACGGACGCGGTCTTGCGAGTCTGGAGCTCGACGGACTTGGGGCCTGGGATAGCCGTCCGGAGGACGCGCTGCTGATCAACGGTGGTCATGGACGCACTCTACGACTCCGCCGTATGCCGCTGAGTGCAGTTTGCCACGAACGGTGCCCACCCGACGGGAGAGTCGCGCAACGGGTCGGGCACGCGACGGTCAGGGCACTGGCCGGGCGGCGGGCTGGGACGGGGCTCAACGGCATACGGCGCAGCCCGGGGTCAGGCCTGCACGGTGGCGTCGGCGCCGATGAGCTCATCGAGGCGCTCGTAGCCCTCGCGCATGCCGTGCTCCATGCCGCTCTCGACCATGGCATCGCGCCCCTCGACGGTCCGCCCGATGCTGCGGCCCTCGAGGCGGCACCGCCCACCGTCGAGGGCGACGAACCGCAGGAACTCGATCGCCACCTCGTCGGGGGCACCCTCGAACTCGAAGGTCTGGATGGCGAGGTCGTTGTCACGGATCGTGTGAAAGGTCCCGTGGAAGCCGAAGTCACCGTGTTCGGTCCGGTGCACGTAGCGGTAGCCGCCGCCGGACACGAAGTCCCAGCGCTCGATCTCCATCTCGTACTCGCGCGGGCCGAGCCACTGCCGGACGAGGTGGGGGTCGCGGTGGGCGTTCCAGACGGCTGCGACGGGCGCGTCGAACTCGCGGGTGAAGTCGATCCACGGGACGCCGTCGGGGATCGTGAGGACCAGGTCGTTACTCATGGCTGCTTCTCCTGTTGGTGTTGGCTCTGCTGGGTCTGGTGGTTCCCTGGGTTGGCGAGCAGCGCGTCCAACGTGCGGAAGCGTTGCTCGTGGACGAGGCGGTAGCGGTCGATCCAGGCGGTGAGGGCCTCGAGCCTGGCCGCGTTGAGGTGGACCGGGCGACGCTGGGCATCACGGGTCCGGGTGACGAGGTCGGCCTGCTCAAGGACCTGGATGTGTTTGGAGACGGCCTGCTTGCTGATCTCGAAGGGCTCAGCCAGCTCGTTGACCGTGGCCGGGCCGCGGCTGAGTCGGGCGATGATCGCGCGTCGCACCGGATCGGCCAGGGCCGCGAAGGCACGGTCCAGCCGCTCCTCGCTCGTCGGGCCGTCCGCCATCTCGTCAATCTCCTCATTGATCAATCATTTGATTGATTACAACAGGCGGACGGATCGACGTCAAGGGGTCCGACGAGCCGGGGCTCGGTTGGTGCGCAGATGCGTGTGTAGAGTCTCATTCATGCCGCAGCTGCGTATCAATGAGGCCGCCGCCCTGCTCGGCGTCTCCGCCGACACGGTCCGCCGGATGGTGGACTCAGGGCGCCTGGCCGGGGACACCGATGAGTCCGGGAGGCGGACCGTCGATGGCGCCCAGCTGGCCGCCATCGCCCAAGAACTCGCCCACCCGGCCACCGTCGGCATCATCGGCGCGGCCTCGGCCCGCAACCGGATGCGCGGCATCGTCACGAAGATCACCCAGGACACGGTCATGGCCCAGGTCGAGCTCCAGTGCGGCCCCTTCCGGATCGTCTCCCTCCTGTCCACCGAGTCCGTGCAGGACCTCGGTCTCGAGGTTGGCGGCGTCGCCGTCGCCTCCGTCAAGTCGACTCACGTCGTCGTGGAGGTCCCCGCGTGATCCCCGCCCGGTCAGTCCGAAGCCCCTCCCCCCGGGCCGGCGTCACCGCACCCCTCGCACTCGCGGCGGCGGTCGCCCTCTCCCTGTCCGCGTGCGGCGCCACCGACACACCGGCCGACGCGGCGCCGCAGGGTGGCAGCACCGGCACCACGGCGGACACCCTGACCGGGACGGTGACGGTCCTCGCGGCCGCCTCGCTCACCGAGTCCTTCGACCAGATCAAGAAGGACTTCGAGGCGGCCCATCCCGGAGTGAGCATCGAGGTCTCCTACGGCTCCAGCGCGACCCTGGTCCAGCAGGTCAACGGCGGCGCCCCCGCCGACGTCATCGCGCTCGCGGGCGAAGCCGCCGCCGAGCCGCTCGACACATCGATGATCAGGACGACCTCGACCTTTGCCACCAACAAGCTCGAGATCGCCGTCCCACCGGGCAACCCCGGCAAGCTCACCGGGATCACCGACTTCGGCAGGCCAGGCCTGCGTCTCGTGCTGTGCGAGGCGAGCGTCCCCTGCGGCAAGGCCGCCGCCACGACACTCGCGAAGGCCAGGGTCAACCCGGCCATCGACTCCTACGGCACCGACGTGAAGGCCACCTTGACCTTCGTCGAGCAGGGCGAGGCCGACGGGGCGATCGTCTACCAGTCGGACGTGGCGTCCGCCCAGGGCAAGGTGGAGGGCATCGAGATCCCGGCCGAGCTCAACACGTCGTTGCGCTATCCGATCATCGGCCTCGACAGCCAGGCCGCGACCACCGCCTTCGTCAACTATGTGACGTCGGCCCGGGGAACCGCGACCGTGCAATCCTTTGGTCTCGGCCCCCCGAGCTGAGGCCCGGGAGCGAGCTGAGGACTTCTTTGATGATGAGGACCGACACGAGACAGGGATCGACCTGAGATGAGGTGGCGCTCGCGAGTCGTGCTCGGGGTGCCGGCGACGATCGGCGTCCTCCTGCTGCTGCTCCCGCTGGCGGCGCTGCTGCTGCGCGCCGACTGGGCCCGGGTCATCCCGGACCTCGGTAGCGACATCGCAGGGCCCGCCCTGCGCCTGTCTCTCATCACGACCTCCAGCACAGCGGTCCTGTGCCTGCTGCTCGGGACCCCCCTGGCCTGGCTGCTGGCCCGGTCCGATCGCCCGGCGATCAGTTGGCTGCGCGCCCTGCTCACGGTGCCGCTCGTCCTGCCGCCCGTCGTCGGCGGGGTCGCGTTGCTCTTGACCTGGGGCCGCACCGGCATCATCGGCTCTCACCTCGAGGCCTTCGGCATCCAGATCACCTTCACGACCGTTGCCGTCGTCCTGGCCGAGACGTTCGTCTCCCTCCCGTTCTATGTGCTCGCCGTCGAAGGCTCGATGCGCGGCCTTGACGTGCGCCTCGAGTCGGTGGCCCGCACCCTCGGCGCCACCGACCTGCGCTACCTGCGGACGGTCGCCCTCCCACTGGTCCTGCCCGGCATCGCGAGCGGACTCGCTCTCGCCTGGGCCCGCGCGCTCGGCGAATTCGGCGCGACGATCACCTTCGCCGGCAACTTCCCGGGCCGCACCCAGACCGCACCACTCGCCGTCTACGTCGGGTTGCAGCAGGACCTGCAGATCGCCATCTCGATCAGCATCGCCCTGCTCGCCGTCAGTGTCCTCGTGCTCGGTCTGCTCCGGGGTCGGTGGATCCGGTGACCCCCCCGGCCCCGCCCTCAGCCAGCACCTCCACCGGGACCCGGTCAGCGCAGCCGGGCAGCGGGCTCGATGCACGGATCGCCTTGACCCGCGGGCGAATCACCGTCGACGTGGAACTCCACGCCGAGCCCGGGGAGATCATCGGCATCCTCGGACCCAACGGCGGCGGCAAGACCTCGACCGTCCTCGCGCTGGCCGGCATCCTCCCCCTGGAGACCGGCCACGTGCGGGTCGGCGGTCGCAACTGGGAGATGCCGGGGGGCCTCCGGCTCACCCCTGACGAGCGTCACGTCGGGCTGATGCTCGCTGACCCGCTCCTCTTCCCCAACCTGCGTGCGCTCGACAACGTCGCCTACGGCCCGCGCAGCCGTGGGCAGTCCCGCGCCGGTGCACGGGAACGGGCGAGCGCTGAACTGGCCCGAGTCGGCCTCGCCGACCAGGCCGAGATGCGCCCCAAGGAGTTGTCCTCCGGCCAGGCTGCCCGGGTCGCCCTGGCTCGGGCGCTGGCCACTGACCCGCTGCTGCTGCTGCTCGACGAGCCGCTCGCCGCGCTCGACCCGGACACCCGCGCCCGGACCCGCAGCGACCTCGCCGATCGCCTCGCGACCTACGAGGGCGTGACCGTCCTGGTCACCCACGACCCGCTCGACGCCCTGACCCTGGCCGACCGACTCGTCTTCATCGAGGGTGGCCGGGTCACCCAGTCCGGGTCCCCCGCCGAAGTCCTCCGCGAGCCCCGGACTCCCTACGTGGGCACCGTCGTGGGCCTCAACCTGTATGCCGCTCAAGGGGATTCGCACGGACACGTGGCCATCGAGAGCGGCGGGGCACTCGTCACGACCGACTCGAGTGAGGGACCGGTGTGGGCTACGGTGCCGCCCACCGCGGTCTCGTTGCACCGCCATGTCCCAGAGGGATCCCCACGGAACACGTGGCAGTTGCGGGTCGCCGCCGTGACGATGCAGGGGCAGTCGGCTCGCATCGGACTCATCGGCGACATCCACCTCACGGCCGAGGTCACCCTCGAGTCCGTGGCCGAGCTGGGCCTGCAGGTCGGTGACCAGCTGTGGGCCGCGGTCAAGGCGACCGAAGTGCGCACCTACCCCCGCTGACCCTCCGGTCGAGTGGCCCCGTTGGACGGAGAGGCCACTCGAATGAGGCGCGCCCGCTCCTGGACGGGTCAGGCGTGAGGCGGGTCGAGCCGGGTCGCGGAGATGACCGCGTCCACGTTGATCGGGCCGTAGATGTGCGGGAACTCCTCCCCCGTCTCGGGATTGCCCACCTCACGCACCACGGGCGAGGCCAGTCGCGCCTCGTCGATCTCAAGAAGCACCAGCGGCTCGGTCACGCCGGCATAGAAGGATCCCCGCACGACCGGCCACTGCTCGGCCGAGGATGCGTGGATGAAGCGCTCGTCGGCCAGCGACCGGCCGATCGTCGACTGCGCGTACGACCCGGATCGTTGTGCCGCCGCCCAGGCCGCGGTCTCCGCAAGATGGAAGATCACCACGCACACCACGTTAGCGGTGCCGCTGGGAGCCGGCTGAGCGGCATACGGGAGGACAGCGACGCCCAGCCCAAAGTTCGGGGACAATGGCAGGGTGAACGAACCCGGGCAGGACCTCGAACTGCCACCGGGCCCCGGCCTGCGCGGCGGGCTCGTGATCCCGGCCGCAGAGCTGGTCGAGCGTTTCAGCCGAGCCAGCGGGCCAGGCGGCCAGGGGGTCAACACGACCGACAGCCGCGTCGAGCTGGTCTTCGACCCGGCGGCGAGCGCAGCTTTCACCGACGAGCAACGTGCTCGGGTGCTGGGCGGGCTCGGCGACCGCCTCGTCGGTGGGCACCTGCGCCTCGTCGGCTCCGAACATCGGTCGCAGCGCCGCAACCGGGAGGCGGTCCGGCACCGACTGAGCGCGCTCCTGATGGAGGCACTCGCCCCGACCCGGCAGCGGCGGGCGACCCGCCCGACCCGCGGCTCCCAGACGCGGCGGCTCAACGCCAAGAAGCAGCGGAGTGCGCTCAAGTCCGGACGCGGGCGGGTCAGCCCCACGGACTGAGCCGTCGCGAACCCGGCCCGAGCGGGGCTCGCGACGATGGCGGGGCGATGGCTCAGGAAGCGGTCCAGCCACCGTCACTGTTGATGACAGCCCCGTTGACGTTGACCGACTCGTCTGCAGCCAACCAGACGATGAGGGCGGCGATCTCCTCGGAGGAGGCCATCCGCTGGGCCCGGGAGAACCCGGCCTGCATCCGCTCCCACGCCCAGTCCGACTTGGGGACGGCGCCACCCTCGGCGATGTTGGTCTCGACACCGCCGGGGCAGACGACATTGCTGCGCACTCCTTGCGGCCCGTAGAAGAAGGCCGTGTTCCGGGTCATGCCGACCAACGCGTGCTTGGACGCGGTGTAGGCGATGCCGGCAGCACCACCGCTGACTCCGCCGATGGAAGCCACGTTGACGATCGACCCGGCCTTCTTGCCGAGCATCTGGGGCATGAGCGCACGGGTGAGGCGCATGGGCGCGGTGGCGTTGATCGCCATGACGCGGTCCCACGTCTCGTCGTCGACCTCGGTGACCGGGAGGAAGTAGTCCATCACGCCAGCGTTGTTCACCAGGACATCAGCGCCGCCGGCTTCCTTCGCTGCCGCGGCGACGTCGGCAACATCGGCAGGGTCGGTCAGGTCCCCCGCGACCACGGTGAAGGAATCGCCCAAGGCGGTTTCCAACTCGCGCAGTTGGACCTCGTTGACGTCAGCACCGATCACGATCGCACCCTCAGCAACCAGCTGACGGGCGGTGGCCCGACCGATGCCCGACGCGGCGCCCGTGACGACCGCGACCTTCCCCTGCATCCTGCTCATCTGGATCCCCTCCACAACGCCGATCTGGACTGTGGCCACCGACCCTAGGGCACCGATGAAAGGTGCACGCAGGGGGTCGTCCCCCATCGATCAGGAGGCGGGGGCCGACCGCGTGGATCGCGGTAGGGCCAGGGTGAAGGTGGAGCCGTGGCCCGGCCCGTCGCTGGCTGCGATGAGGCTGCCGCCGTGGGCGTTGGCGATCGCTCGGCTGATGGTCAGGCCGATGCCGGAGCCGCCGTGGTCGCGGTCGCGTGCGTCGTCGCCTCGATAGAACCGTTCGAAGACGTGCAGCAACTGCTCCGGGGTGATGCCGTTCCCGGTGTCGGTGACGATGATCTCGACCTCGTCACCAGCGGCGCGGGCGTGCAGGCGCACCGTTCCTCCGTGGGGGGTGTGTCGCAGGGCATTGGCGAGCAGGTTGTCCAGGACCTGAGCCAGTCGCGTGGGATCCACGTCTACGACGAATTTCGCGTCGCTGTCGGTCTCAGCGGTGAGGGTGACACCGTTCCGGGCGAAGGCCTCGCGGTTGGACGTGACGGCGGTGCGGAGGAGCTCGTCGACCGGGACCCGGTCGCGTTCGAGGGTGATCCGTCCCTCCTCGGCGCGGGAGACCTCGTCGATGTCTTCGGTCAGTCGAGCCAGACGATCGGTCTGCTCGGTCAGCACCTGCTGGGTGTCCTCGTCCCAACGGATCACCCCGTCGGCCAGCCCTTCGCAGTAGATGTTCAGGGTGGCGATCGGAGTGCGCAGCTCGTGGGCCAGGTCCGACAGCAGACGCCGGCGAGTGTCCTCGGTCTGTTGCAGTTGGCTGGCCATGAGGTTGAACGCGTGGCCGAGCACGTCGAACTCGACTCCTGGGCCGCCCGCCGGGACCCGGGCCTCGAGGTGGCCCCGGGCGACCTCCTTCGCGGCGTGGGTCAGGACGTCCAGGGGGGCCCGCAGCCGTCGCGTCACATACCAGGTGACAGCCCCGGCGCAGGCCAGGGCGATGATCAGGGCCACCCCGAGGGAGATGGCCGACGCGGTCCGGTACGCCTCCTCGATGTGCGCCAGTTCGGGAGAGTTGGCCGGGTGGCCGGCCCGGAGCAGATGCTCGTGGAACAGGGGTGGACCCACGATGAGCGCGACCAGTCCCGCGGTCAGGATGCTCGCCAGCAGCACCAGCACCTGGGCCAGCATGATCCGGGACGCCAGGCCCGCGCCGCGGGTCGGGCCGGGGGCGTTCATCCTGTGCCCATCCGGTAGCCGACGCCGCGGACGGTCTCGATGTAGCGGGCCGAGCTGGGCTCCTCCCCGATCTTGCGACGGACGTGGGCGATGTGCACGTCAACGATGTGTTCATCCCCGACCCAGGCGGGGTCCCAGACCTCGTCGATGAGCTGGCGCCGCGAGAACGCGAACCGGGGACGCGTCGACAGGACGTCAAGGAGGTCGAACTCGGTCCGGGTCAGGGCCACCGACTCCCCGGCCAGCTGGACGTGACGACCTGCCGGGTCGATGACCAGCTCGCCGAACACCCGTGGCGGTTCCTCCACCACGGGTTCGCGTTCGGGTTGTTCGCCACGGCGGGGCCGACGCAGGACGGCCTGGACCCGGGCGACCAGTTCGCGGGCACTGAACGGCTTGGTGATGTAGTCATCGGCCCCGACCGACAAGCCCACGACGCGGTCGATCTCCGAGCCGCGCGCGGTCAGCATCAGGATGTAGCAGTCAGAGAAGGCCCGCACTTGACGGCAGACCTCGATGCCGTCGAGGCCGGGAAGGCCCAGGTCGAGCACGATGACGTCAGGGTCGATCTCCCGGGCCGAGGCGAGCGCCTCCGGACCGGTGTAGCGTTGCGTGACCGCGTAGCCGGCCCGGGTCAGATAGGTGGCGACCATCGCGGCCAGCGGGCGCTCGTCATCGACGACAAGGACCCGGGCGCTTGGGCTGACCGTGTCGGGCCGGGCGGAGTCCATGCAAACAGTGTGCTCGACCGCGAGCCTTGTCCGGTGCCGCGGGCCGGGCGTCGACAGGAGGCACGATCATGTGGGGCAACGGCACGGGTTACGGCATGGGATTCGGGATGGGCTGGGGGATGTGGGTACTGATGGTCGTGGGCGTGATCGGATTCTGGCTGCTGGTCGCCTACCTCGTCCGGACGGTGATCCAAGGCCGCCCCGGGACGCAGACACCACCGGACTCGACGAGGCCGGAGCCGCTGCGGTTGCTTGATGAGCGACTGGCGCGCGGCGAGATCGACCTCGAGGAGTACCAGCAGATCCGCAACGGGCTGACCCAGCCCCGCTGACCCCAGCACCTCACCGGAAGGAACCATGACCCACCTCACTCGTCGAGGGCTGCTGCTGGGCGGGCTCGGGATCGCCGGCGCCACCACCCTGGGGGCGTGCTCCACCCCGGGCGCCCCGATGTCCACCCCGGCTGCCGGCAGCACCTTTGGTCCGCCGACACCCCTGACGAGCACGCCGGGCCAACGCGTCACCACAGCCCGGCTCGTGGCCCAGGAGACGACCCTGGATCTGGGCGGCCCGACGGTCGCGACGTGGGCCTACGGCGACACCGCGCCCGGGCCACTGATCCGGGCGACCGCGGGGGATCTGGTCCGGGTCACGATCAACAACCAACTCCCTGCCGACACCACGATCCACTGGCACGGCATCGCGCTGCACAATGCCGCCGACGGGGTCCCCGGGATGACCCAGGACCCGATCAGGCCCGGCGCGGACTACACCTACGACTTCGTCGCGCCCGACCCGGGAACGTACTTCTACCACCCGCACGTCGGGGTCCAACTGGACCGAGGGCTGTATGCCGCTCTCATCGTTGATGACCCGCACGAGTCCGGCGCGTATGACCTCGAGTACGTCATCGTCCTCGACGATTGGGTCGATGGGACCGGGCGCACTCCCGACGATGTCCTCAAGGCACTCCTGCGGACCGACACGACCGGATCCGGCGGCATGCCGGGGATGGACCACGGCGCGATGGGACATGGGGCGGCGGGGTCGGGACCTGGCGGGATGGCCTCTGGCGGGATGGGAGCCGGCGGGATGGGCGACCAGTTCTTCGGCGATACCGGGGATGTGGCCTACCCGCACTACCTGATCAACGGCCGAGTCCCGGCGGCTCCTGACGTCCTGCAGGCCAAGCCTGGACAACGGGTGCGGTTGCGCGTCATCAATGCCGGCTCAGACACCATCTTCACCGTGGCATTGGGTGACCACCGGATGCAGGTCACCCACAGCGACGCTTACCCGGTGGTGCCGACCGAGGTCGGGGCCTTCCACATCGGGATGGGTGAGCGCTACGACGCGATCGTCACCCTCGGCGACGGCGTGTTCCCTCTGGTCGCGGTCCCGGTCGGCAAGCAGGGCCAGGCGATGGCGCTGATCCGGACCGGATCCGGGACGGCGCCCTCCCCGAGCGCGCGACCGGCAGAGCTGTCCGGGCCGGCGCTGCTCGGGTCCCGGCTGGTGCCGCTGGAGTCCGCGCTGCTGGAGCCGCGGCCGGTCGACGCGTCCGCTCCGATGGCCCTGACCGGGCAGATGGCCCCGTATCAGTGGGGCATCAACGGCGCGAAGTTCGGGCAGAACGAGCCGATCGAGATCCGTCAGGGTCAGCGGGTGCGCCTCGACCTGGTCAACCACACGATGATGACCCACCCGTTCCACCTGCACGGGCACACCTTCGCGCTGACCGGCAGTGGCCTGCGAAAGGACACCGTGCTGATCCGCCCGATGGAGTCCATCCCGATCGAGGTGCAGGCCGACAACTCCGGGACCTGGATGGCCCACTGCCACAACATCTACCACGCCGAGGCCGGGATGATGATCGCCCTGACCTACCGAACCTGAGGGACCCATGCTCACCAGACGAACGCTCCTGTCCATCACCGCCCTCGGGTCTGCTGCTGCGTTACTCGCATCCTGCTCACCGGGCGCGCCACCCGCTCCGGCCGGCGGCGCCGGTGGTGCGGGATCAGGCCAGGATTCTGCCGAGGCGATCAGCCACGTCCACGGTGTGGTCCGCGACCCGGGCACCGGTGCCGTCGTGCTGGCCACCCACCAGGGCGCCTACCACCGCCAGGACGGGCAGTGGGTCGCCGCTGGAGCCGTCGTCGACCTGATGGGGTTCGCCGTCGCGCCCGACGGGACCTGGTTCGCATCCGGACATCCCGGACCGGGCGTGGACCTGCCGCAGCCGCTGGGCCTCGCCTCATCCACCGACGGTGGCCGCACCTGGAACGTGGAGTCCCGCGGCGGGGAGAGCGACTTCCACGCCTTGGCAGCCGGCCCGGCCGGGATCATCGGCTTCGACGGGACTCTGCGGATCAGCACCGATCGGAAGAGTTGGACCGACCTTGCCATCCCGGCCCCACCCCACAGCCTGGCCGTCTCACCGGGCACGGGGGTGATCCTGGCAACGACCGAGCAGGGCCTGCTCCGCTCAGCCGACCACGGCCGGAGCTGGACGGCCCTGACCCCACCGACACTGGTGGCCCTGATCGCCTGGGCCGATGAGCAGACCATCGTCGGCGTCACGGTGGAGGGCGTCGTGGTGACCAGCAGCGACGCAGGCACCACCTGGACGTCCGGGTCGACCCCGCTGGCCGACGTGACGGCCCTGGCTGCCAGCCGCACCGGCGACGCACCGACCGAGATCCTCATCGTGTCCGGCACCTCAGTCCTGGTCAGCACCGACAGCGGCGCCACCACGACCCCACTCGCCTAGCCGAGCCGTCGTGTCCGGGATGACTCCCGACGCCTTTCGGGAGCGCATCCTCGTGGGCCGTGGCGACGACTATAAAATTCATCTTCGGTATAGATACCCCATGGGGGTATGGGGTATGTTGAAAACATGAAGGATTCCACGAGCGAAGCACACACGTCCGAGTCGACGCTCGTCACCGACCCGGTGTGTGGAATGAGCGTCGATCCGCACGGGCCGCTCAGCGCCGAGCATGACGGGCACACCTACCATTTCTGCTCTGAGCACTGCCAGGCCACCTTCACCGCCGCCCCTGACCGCTACGTCCAGGTCGGGCAGAAGCCGGGGACCGGCCGCAGTGACCTCGATCCAGCGCGCGGGGATTCAAGCCACGAGAGTCACACCAAGGCCGAGGGTGGTGTGGTGGAGTACACCTGTCCGATGCACCCGGAGATCCGTCAGGCCGGTCCGGGCTCGTGCCCGATCTGTGGGATGGCGCTCGAGCCGGTCTCCGTGACCGCCGACGCCGGGCCGAACGCGGAGCTGGTCGACATGACCCGCCGGTTCTGGGTCGGGGTCGCGCTGGCCCTCCCCGTGTTTCTGCTCGAGATGGGCAGCCATCTCTTCTCGTGGGTTCACGACCTGGTCCCGCCGTCGGTGTCGGTCTGGGTCCAGCTGGTGCTGGCGACCCCGGTGGTGCTCTGGTGCGGTTGGCCATTCTTCGTCCGGGGCTGGGCCTCGCTCCGGTCGCGGAGCCTGAACATGTTCACCCTCATCGCGATGGGTACCGGTGTCGCCTGGGTGTACAGCGTCATCGCGACCGTGGCCCCCGGGATCTTCCCGGATTCCTTCCGTCAGACCGAGGGGATGGGGATGGGCACGGTCGATGTCTACTTCGAGGCAGCTGCCGTCATCACCGTGCTGGTCCTACTCGGGCAGGTCCTCGAGCTGCGCGCACGAGAGCAGACCTCCGGCGCGATCAGAGCCCTGCTGGACCTGAGCCCCAAGACCGCCCGCCGCATCACTGACGACGGCTCCGATGAAGAGATCGACCTGGCGCACGTGCAACTCGGCGACCGGCTCCGGGTCCGTCCCGGGGAGCGGATGCCGGTCGACGGCACCGTCGACGAGGGTCGCTCCTCCGTGGACGAGTCCCTGGTGACGGGCGAGTCGATGCCGGTCACCAAGAGCGTCGGTGACGCCGTCATCGGCGGCACCATCAACCAGTCCGGTGGGCTGGTCATGGTCGCCGAGAAGATCGGCCGCGACACGATGTTGGCCCGGATCGTGGCGATGGTGGCCGAAGCGCAACGCTCCCGGGCCCCGATCCAGCGGATGGCCGATCGGGTCGCTGGCATCTTCGTGCCCGTCGTCGTCGGGATCGCGGTCCTCGCGTTCGTCATCTGGGCCCTGGTCGGTCCCGACCCGAAACTCGCACACGCCCTGATCGTGGCCGTGACCGTCCTCATCATCGCCTGCCCCTGTGCGCTCGGCCTGGCCACCCCGATGTCGATCATGGTCGGGGTCGGGCGAGGGGCCGGCATGGGCGTGCTCATCAAGAACGCCGAAGCGCTGGAGCGGATGGAGAAGGTCGACACCCTGGTCGTGGACAAGACCGGCACCCTGACCGAGGGGCGGCCCACCGTCACCGACGTCGTTCCCGCGGACGGATTCGAGGAGATCGAGATCCTGACCTTGGCAGCCGGGGTCGAACGTGCCTCGGAGCACCCCCTCGCGCACGCCATCATGGAGGCCGCCGCGGCGCGGCGGATCTCCATCCCGGACGTGCAGGACTTCGACTCGCCCGTCGGTCGTGGAGTCCAGGGAACGGTCAATGGCCGCGCCGTCGTCATCGGCAACTCGGACTTCCTCACCTCTCACCAGGTCCAGACCGCGGCCCTGGAGCCTCGGGCTGACCAGCTGCGCGCCGACGGAGCCACCGTCATCCACGTCGGCGTCGACGGCAGGTCGGCCGGGATCATCGCCATCGCCGACCCCGTCAAGGCCACCACCGCGACTGCCTTGGCGGCGCTGCGCGAGGACGGCATCGAGGTCGTCATGCTCACCGGCGACAACCAGGTCACCGCCGAGGCCGTCGGGCGACGCCTCGGCATCACCCGGGTCGAAGCCGGCGTGCTGCCCGATCACAAGAGCGATATCGTCAAGGCGCTGCGCAGCGAAGGCCGGGTCGTGGGGATGGCCGGCGACGGCGTCAACGACGCGCCCGCTCTGGCCGCGGCCGATGTCGGCCTCGCGATGGGCTCAGGGACGGACGTCGCGATGGAAAGCGCCGGCGTCACCCTGCTCGGTGGGGACCTGATGGGGATCGTCCACGCCCGCCAGCTGTCCCAGAAGACGATGAGCAACATCCGCCAGAACCTGATGTTCGCGTTCGTGTACAACGCCGCCGGAATCCCCATCGCGGCCGGAGTGCTGTACCCGTTCTTCGGGTTGCTGCTCTCCCCGATCATCGCCGCCGCCGCGATGTCCCTGTCCTCGGTCAGCGTCATCGCCAACGCCCTCCGCCTCCGCACCCAGAAGTTGTAGCCGGCAACCGGCCAGCCAGCACCCTCTTTCGATCTCCACTCCGCGTCCACAAGCGGTTGCCAGACGAGATGTCGATAGGACCGACTCGGGGTTGGGTCAGGGCTGAACAGGGGTAGACCAAGGGCTGATCCCGATGGTCGCCGACGGCCCCACGGCGCACGCTGGACCTACCACTCAAGCAACCAGAGGATCGCCATGACCGACATTCGCTCCAGTTTCGCTCAACAGGGCCTCATCCGCCCCCGGGACGGCAAGGTCCTCGGTGGTGTCTGCGCCGGCGTCGGGCGCCGGTTCGGCCTCACACCGTGGACCTCGCGACTGCTGTTCGTGTTGCTGTTGATGGTCGTGCCCGGCAGCCAGCTGCTGATCTATCCGGTGTTGTGGATCTTGATGCCGACCCAGGAGAGCATCACCTATCCAGTGTCATCCACGCCGTATCCAACCGTCTGAATCCTGGGCACCCGGGGTGCCGCGAAGTCGCCATGCCCGGCCGGGCCACCGGTCTCTGTCCTCAATGGACTGGGGGCCGGGCCGGGGTGGATGTGGCCCTTCTCGGCAGCGGTAGCGGCCATTGTTCAGGCTCCGGGTGTGTCAACCCCAGCCGTGGGGTGGTTTCGGGGCGCCACGTGCAGCCGTGATGACCTCGTCCACGCTGGCGTAGCGACGGCTCTGAGGCAGCGACGAGAGGTGCCACAGCAGTCGGCTCGGGCAGCGTTGGCCGATGAGGGCGGCCAACAACTGGTCCCCGTGGGCTGGAAAGCAGTCCGGCCCCAAGTACCCCGCCAGCTCTAGGTGCCACTCAGATTCCGGGTTGGTCGCGTCTGACGGGTTCCTGCTCGTCATGCTGGACACGGTTTCTCCTTTCCGGAGGGGACTCGGCGTGCGCCTTGGCCGCGCAGGTTCGCCGCAGCGTCGTCCGGCGGCGGGTCCCCGCCGCGATCGCCGGCCACCTGCGAGTCGATGAGGCCCCACCGGCGAAGCGCGGCATGCCGGCGACGAAGTTCGGCGATGATGCGTCCCTCGCGGGTCCTTGGCCAGCGGCCGTGATCCTCGACGTCGCAAAACAGCGGCGAGGCGGACCGGGAGGCGTGTTCCAGTTCCGTCAGCTCGGCGATGAGTTCGCGAACCGACAGTTGCTTCAGTTCGGCCCCTTCGTGCTGCGCAGGCGTCATCGGCGCGGGGCCGCCGGTGAAGTGGCTCGATTCTCGAATCGACGGTGATTGGGTCGATACCTCAGCCGAGGAACCAGGACGGGTCGTTGCGGTAGTCGAGCCGCCAGACCCATTCTGGGTCGCGCCGGGTGCTCCCTCTGGGGATTGCTCCCGCGGTGATCTGCCCGTCACGTCGTGGGCGGGGACCTCTGGGGCCGTCGCGTCGTCAGGGAGGAGGGAGTGCTGTCGTAGCGCCATTGGTCCGTGCCCGTCACTTGGCATCATGAGGAGGAGGGCTACCAAGGTCTGGAGCAGCACAATGAAGTGATCAGCACAACCAGAAATCTGGGGCCGCGACTGCATTAAGGCTAACCGCACAAATCACCACTGACAAGGGCCAGCGTTCGTCCCCGCCCACCGTGGTGGGGTCAGGCCGACGACTGCCACTGGGGCCGCGTACCGATCCTTGTCCTCACCCAGATGGTCAACGACGAGACGATGACCTGCGGGGCGCCGCCGTCGAGAACAACAGCGCCGCAACCGTATTCGCGCCCTCACCCCTGCGCTTGGGGTTTGGGGTAGAGGGCCCGGCTTCACCTACGCCGGCTGGGCAGGTCGCGGGAAGGGATGATCCGGGGCCGGCGTTGGCGCTGAGACACGTCGCCGGTCGGTGACCAGACTCAAGGCCGATCAGTTGAGGCTGCCGGATGGTGCTGGGCTTTCGGCGTCGATCCTCTGCCGGGTGGTGCTGGGTCGGCATCAATCCTCAGTCCGAGGT
>CAJDUR010000136.1_pt1 | contig 40075 bp, 31 predicted proteins | sample 7391191 | NCBI WGS metagenome assembly CAJDUR01 (sample SAMEA7055688, study PRJEB34461) | soil metagenome | biome: terrestrial ecosystem; feature: Peninsula; material: soil | place: Antarctica | collected 2016 | reverse complement strand
CACCACCGCTGGCGACAGGTCGGCCGAGAGCAGGAGCACCTTGGTGACCGGGGAGGCCTCTCGCAGGCGCGGGATGGCCGGCAGACTCGAGCCATCCGGGAAGTTCACATCGAGCAGGCACACGTCAGGGCGCTGCTGTGCGACGACCTCCACGGCGTCGTCCGGATTTGTGGCGGTACCGACCACTTCGTGGCCGCGGTCGGCCAGCGCGATCTGCATCGCCTCGAGCAGGATCGCGTGGTCGTCACAGATCACCACCCTCATCCAGCAGCCAGCTGTGACTGGGCACGTTGGAGGCGGATCTCAGCGACCGCACCCGCGCTCGAGCCGGGGTAGAGCCGGAACGCACCGTCGCAGGCAGCAACCATCGCCCGGGTCGTGGTCAGCCCGAGGGAGGTGCGCGACGCGATCCGGCCGGGCCCGGGACCATTGTCGATGACACTCACGTCGACGCTGCCGGTCGCAAGATCCTCGGTCACCCGCACCACGACGGTGCCGTCCGGGCCTGCTGCCCGGATCGCATTGTCCACGATGCAGCTCAGCGCCCGCGCGAGCGCCACGGGCCGGGCCCAAGCTCTGATCTCGAGTGCGGCTTCGACAGCGAACTCGCAGGTCGTGGACAACGCTGACAGCCCGCCGACCAGATCCGCCACTGCGGAGACATCAACGATGTCGAACTCGTCGTGACCACCCTCATCGAGCGCTGCCTCCACCAAGCTTGCCATCCAGTTTGCCTGCGCGCCAATCACTTTCATCCGGTGATCCGACTGGTCCCCAAGACCTTGCGTCAGGGCGAGGATCACCGCTACCGGTCCCCGCAGGTCATGGAGCAGTGCACGAATCGTGTCAAAGTGCCCCTGCGTCCCCGGACGATCCTCCGTCAACGCCAAAATGTCCATCTGCCGTGTCCTCCCCAGTACAGCCAGTGGACGCGCCCTATCGCGTCTTTGAACTGGCTGCCCCCGCATCCAGCTCCTCAAAGAGGGGCCAACAGAAGCGTACGCACGCGCGTCCCCCAGTGGGAGCGATATACAGAAACTGTCACACAAGTCCGACCCGCCCCGCTGTCCAGCTCAGGTGAGCAGTCGGCGCAGCGACGCGGTGGCCCCGCGCAGGTAGCGTTCCACCACCTCGCGCTGCTCGTCGTCGAGCCCGTTGTCGAGTGTTGCGAGGCCCTCGAACATCGGCCGCATCCGCGACATCACCTCGGTGCGCCCCGACTCGGTGATGACGACTTCGGTGCGCCTGCCGTCGCTGGGGTGCGCCCGACGCTCCGCGTGGCCGTGACCGCACAGTCGATCGACGACCCCCGACGCTGCTGCTGACGTCACCCCGAGGTGCTTGGCGAGTTCGACCGGGCCCATCGGGCCACCCATCAAGTGCCGCAGCGAGTGCAACTCCGACGTGCTGAGGCCGGCTCGACTGGCCACCGCGGCAGGAACGGTCCCGGCGAGATCCACCAACTCCTGCAACGCCGAGAGCGTCCCGGACATCGAGAATCCGGACACCCCAGTCGCCGTGCCAGGCTCGCCGCTGGGCGCGTCAGCGTCCGGGCGCGGCTCCCTCGTCCGGGACCGCCCAGCTCGCAGTGGCAGAGCGGATCACCCGGAAGTGGTTCGCCATCGCGATCGTCATCATCGCGCTCGCGGGGGCCTTCGGAGTCGTCGCCGCGGTGGGCGACGCCACCCGCACGGCCACCACCGTCGACGCGTTGCCGATCGGCTCCGACAGCGCTCAGGCTCTGGCGTTGCGCGAGCGCCTTCCGGAGGCCGACGGCTCGACCGCACTGGTGCTCTTCACGAAGGCGTCGGGCTCCCTGTCGGAGACTGACCTCGCCGCCTTGTCGGAGCGGGTCGCTGCACTGCCGGGGGCCAGCCGAATCCCCGTGCAGCGCAGCGAGGACGGCACGGCCGCCATCGGGATCGTCCCGGTCTCCGCCAACGACGCCACCGCCACCGCCGCGCTCGTCAAGGAGATCCGAGCTGACGTGAAGTCCGACCTGCCGAGCGGCATCTCTGCCCAGGTCACCGGCCCAGCAGCCATCGAGGCCGACCTCGCCGCGGTCTTCCAGGGCGCGAACACCCGGCTGCTCATCGCCACGGCCTCCGTCGTCGCCTTCCTGCTCGTCCTGACCTATCGCAGCCCGATCCTCTGGATCATCCCGCTGCTCGTCGTCGGGGCCGCCGACCGGTTGGCGTCCGTCTTCGCCACGCACACGCTCGCCTTCTTCTCGGTGACCTGGGACGAGTCCACCATCGGAATCCTCTCGGTGCTCGTCTTCGGCGCCGGGACGGACTACGCCCTCCTGCTCATCTCACGCTACCGAGACGAGCTGCGCCACCACAGCGATCGGCGCGAGGCGATGACCCTGGCCCTGCATCGCACCGCCGAGGCCGTGCTCTCGAGCGCGGTCACCGTGGTGCTGGGCCTGCTGACCTTGCTGCTCTCGCTCTTCCCAGCCACCCGGGGACTCGGCTTGGCCTGCGCCGTCGGGGTCGTCGTCGCCGCGGCTTTCGTCCTCATCGTGCTCCCAGCCGCCCTGGTCATCTTCGACCGCTGGATCTTCTGGCCACGCGTGCCACGCGAGGGTCAGGAGTCCCTGGCCGACGGGCACTCACTGTGGCGCCGGATCGGTGACCGGGTCGCGGCGCACCCGATCCGCCTCATCGTCGGCACGTTGGTCATCCTCGCGGCCATGGCGGGCGGGCTCTTCGCCGTGAACACCGGACTGAAGCCCTCCGACCAGTTCCTCCAGAAGCCCGAGGCCATCGTGGCGAGCGAACGCCTGGCCGAGTCCTTCCCGGCGGGCAGCGCTGATCCCGCCATCATCGTCACGACCGCTGATCCCCAGGCGGTGGCAGCCACTGCTGGATCGATCGACGGGGTCTCCAGCGCCAAGGTGGTCAAGCAGTCGGGCGGGGTCGCCGAGGTGGATGCCATCATCACCGGCGCCACTGGCTCGGACGCGGCGACGAGCACCGTGCGCACGTTGCGGACGGCCCTGGCCGCCTACCCCGGCACCCATGTCGCCGGGACCGAGGCGGTCGCCCTCGACCAGTCCGAGGCCTCCGGACGAGACCGCCTGGTCATCTTCCCCATCCTGCTCGCCCTCGTCCTGGTCGCCCTCGGGTTCCTGCTCCGATCCGTCGTGGCGCCCATCGTGCTCGTCACGACGGTCCTGGCCACCTACCTCGCGAGCGTCGGGGCCTCGTGGTGGATCTTCACCGGGGTGTTCGGCTTCTCCGCCCTCGATGACGGCGCGCCCTTGTTCGCCTTCGTCTTCCTCGTCGCGCTCGGCGTCGACTACAACATCTTCCTCGTCAGCCGCGCGTGGGAGGAGTCGCGAATCCACGGCTCACGGGCCGGGATGTTGCGTGGGCTGGCAGCGACCGGAGGGGTCATCACGAGCGCGGGCATCCTGCTCGCGGCCGTGTTCGCCGTCCTCGGCGTCCTGCCCCTCGTCGTCCTGGCCCAGATCGGCGTCATCATCGGCATCGGTGTCCTGCTCGACACGCTCGTCGTGCGCACCCTGCTGGTTCCGGCGATCGCGATCGTCCTCGGCGACCGGTTCTGGTGGCCTCGGGCCGTGGCCCCCGGCCGCCACGAAGCAAGCCCGTCAGCCCCAGCCGAGTGATCCGTTCACTCCGGAGACGGACCGGAGCCGTTTGACCACTCGCTGCGCGACCGGCCCAGACGGTGTCATCGGGCCACGCCCCGTCCTGGCCGAGGGACTTCTCGCGGTGGGTCCCCTCGAGCCTCAGGCCGACCTTGGCCAGCACCCGGTTGGAGCCGGTGTTGTCGACATAGGCCGCTGCAGTCATGCGCCGCAGGCCGAGCTCCCCGAAGCCGATCGCGAGCAGCTCGGGCAGGCGCGCCGTGTCACGCGGCCAGGTGAGCGCGGACAGGTCGGGAGTCACCCTCACTGCCAGCCGGACTCATCGACGCCGCCGGGGACGTCGGCCTCCGGGTCGTAGGGGGTGCGAGTGAAGCGGAAGGACGCGAGGTCGAGGTGCGACACGGTGCCGTCTGCGCGCCGGACCACCCGCAAAGGCTCCCCGGTGTAGTAGCCGTCGAGCCCGACCCACGCATCCGGGCCAGCATCGACGCCGGCAGCGTCGCCACCAGCCGCGCCAGACGCGCCAGCCCCACCCGCAGCCGCGAACCGGGCGCCCCGGCCCTCCCCCGGCTCGCCGAGGACGAGGTGCTCGCCGACCATCCTTGCCACGGTGACCGCCGGACCCCAGTGCCAGGTGCCCAGGATGTCGAGGGCTGCCACCTCGCCAGCCGCGTGCCAGGCCTCGGGGGCCGCGGGCTCCCGCTCGACGAAGGCAGCGAGCAACTCCTCCCCGAGGGTGCGCAGCGGCCCTGCGGTGGAGTTCGTGAAGGTCACCACTCCGTCGCCGGTCTCCGGATTGACGCGCAACCCTGCGAGGAAGCCCGGCATCGACCCCCCGTGGCCGACGAAACGCACCCCGTCGACGTTCCAGACCTGCCAGCCGAGGCCGTGGGCCCCGGTCCACGCGTGACCCGGCTCGTCGACGACGGTGTGTGGCTCAAACATCTCGGCCAACGTGTCCGCTGCGAGCACCTCCCCGACGTCTCCCCCGGCGAAGCCCGCCCAGTGGGCGAGGTCCGACGCGGTCGTCCAGAGTTGGCCGGCGGGGGCCATGGCTCCACCATCGTGCTCCGGCTCGGGCAGCAGCACGTCGGCGAACGGATGGACAGCCAGCCCGAGGGCCGCCTTGCCCTCCGGTCGAGCCGTCGTCCGCGTCATCCCGAGCGGGGCGAGCAGGTCCCGCGCGACCACCTCGGACCAGTTGACCCCGTGGGCCCGGCTCACGAGCTCACCGAGGGCGCCGAAGCCGACGTTGCTGTAGTGGAAGCGGCGCCCAGCCCGGAACCGTTGCTGGACAGGCGATCCCACCAGCTCCTCCCACGAGCCACCGGGGGTCCGCTCCCACCACGGACCGTTCGTCTCCGCCTGGACGCCGGCGCCGTGCGACAGCAGTTGCGCGATCGTGGCGCCGCCGATGCGAGACCCCGGCACGTGATCCTCGAAGCGGTCCGAGAGGTCGAGCCGCCCGGCGTCCCGCAACTGCATGACCGCCACGGCGACGAAGGTCTTGGTGATCGAGCCCATCCGATACTGCGTGTCAGCGTCGGCCCGGGTCCCTCCGGAGCGCCCGTCGATGGTCCCGATGGCCTCCGACCAGACCAGGCTGCCGCCGCGCACGATGCCGGCGACGACCGAGGGCAGGCGCCGGTCCCGCTGGGCCACCCCGAGCAGCTGGGACAGGTGGCGGGAGGTCTGCGGGTCGATGGTCGTTGCGGTGCTCACCCGGTCCACCTTAGAAGTGCGGCGGCGGCCGATCCACAGCGCGCGCCCGGGCCCGCGAGCCGGCTGAGCGGCATACGTCCCGCCCTTTCGCCCGGCCAGCCGGCGCGGCAGGATGTGGCGAAGCGGACAGGGCGTGCCCACCAGTCGCCCCGATCCGATATCTTGATATCAAGATTTCTCTCGGAAACTCGAATGGAGCCCCGGTGTCTGACTCGAAGATCATTTACACCCACACGGACGAGGCCCCCGCCCTCGCCACGGCGTCCCTGCTGCCGATCGTCTCGGCGTACGCACGGCAGGCCGGCGTCGAGGTCGAGACGCGCGACATCTCGCTCGCGGGCCGGATCCTCGCCAGCTTCCCCGACGCGCTCCAGCCGGAGCAGCGGGTGGACGACGCGCTGGCGGAGCTCGGAGCCCTGGCGAAGCAGCCTGAGGCCAACATCATCAAGCTGCCCAACGTCTCCGCGTCGCTGCCCCAGCTCAAGGCGGCCATCGCCGAGTTGCAGGCCGATGGCTACGCGCTGCCGGACTTCCCGGACGCCCCGCAGACCGAGGACGAGGTGGCTGCCCGCGCCGCGTACGACAAGATCAAGGGCTCAGCGGTGAACCCCGTTCTCCGCGAGGGCAACTCGGACCGTCGCGCGCCCGCCTCCGTCAAGAACTACGCCCGCAAGCACCCGCACTCGATGGGCGCCTGGAGCGCTGACTCCAAGACCAACGTCGCGACGATGAGCACCGACGACTTCCGCCACAACGAGAAGTCGGTCATCCTCGCGCAGGACGACACGCTGCGGATCGAGCACGTCGCCGCCGATGGCACGACGACCGCTCTCAAGGAGTCGCTCCCGGTCCTGGCCGGCGAGATCGTCGACGCGACCGTCATGCGCGTCGCCACCCTGCGCGAGTTCCTCACCGAGCAGATCGCCCGCGCCAAGGCCGACGACGTCCTCTTCTCCGTGCACCTCAAGGCCACGATGATGAAGGTCTCCGACCCGATCATCTTCGGCCACGTCGTGCGCGCCTTCTTCCCGAGCGTCTTCGAGACGTATGCCGCCGAGCTGGCTTCCGTCGGCGCCTCCGCCAACGACGGGCTGGGTGCCGTCCTCAAGGCACTCGAGGCACTCCCGTCCGACCAGCGCGAGGCCATCGAGGCCGCCGTCGCGCAGGGCTTCACCGACGGCCCGGCCGTCGCCATGGTCAACTCCGACAAGGGCATCACCAACCTGCACGTCCCGAGCGACATCATCGTCGACGCGTCGATGCCGGCGATGATCCGCACCTCCGGCCACATGTGGGACGCCGCCGGCAACGAGGCCGACACCCTCGCGGTCCTGCCCGACAGCAGCTATTCCGGCATCTACCAGGTCGTGCTCGACGACTGCCGCGCCCACGGTGCCTACGACCCGTCGACGATGGGCTCGGTGTCCAACGTCGGCCTGATGGCGCAGGCGGCCGAGGAGTACGGCAGCCACGACAAGACCTTCGAGGTCCCGGCCGACGGAGTCGTGCGGGTGCTCGACAGCAGCGGCTCGGTCCTGATGGAGCACGAGGTCGCTGCGGGCGACATCTGGCGCGCCTGCCAGACCAAGGACATCCCGGTCCGCGACTGGGTCAAGCTTGCCGTGACCCGCGCTCGCGGAGGACACCATCTCGGTCACCGGCAACGTGCTTCGTGACTACCTGACCGACCTCTTCCCGATCCTCGAGCTCGGGACGAGCGCCAAGATGCTCTCGGTCGTGCCGCTCATCGCCGGTGGCGGCCTCTTCGAGACCGGCGCCGGTGGCTCGGCCCCGAAGCACGTCCAGCAGCTCGTCCAGGAGAACTACCTGCGCTGGGACAGCCTGGGCGAGTTCCTGGCCCTCGCGGTCAGTCTCGAGCAGTTCGGCGAAGCCACCGGCAACGCCGCGGCCAAGGTGCTCGGCGAGACGCTCGACCGGGCCACCGGCAAGCTGCTCGACGAGAACAAGTCCCCGGCCCGCCGCGTCGGCCAGATCGACAACCGCGGCAGCCACTTCTACCTCGCGCTCTACTGGGCGCAGGAGTTGGCCGCCCAGAGCGACGACACCGACCTCGCGGCGAAGTTCACCGACGTGGCCGCTGCCCTGGCCGACCAGGAGACGGCGATCACCCAGGAGCTCATCGACGTGCAGGGCTCGCCGGTCGACCTCGGTGGCTACTACCTGACCGACCCGGCCAAGGTCGCAGCCGTGATGCGCCCGTCGACGACGTTCAACACGATCATCAGCACCCTGAGCTGAACCGATCGTGGGCTGTGCTTGACCCAGCCTGAATTGTCACAGCCTGAATTGACACGGACCAGCGGCCCCCGGACGGTGATCACCGTCTAGGGGCCGCTGGCTTGAGCTAGCTCCCGGGCCCGACCCGACGCGCAACCCCGCCGTGGGGCGATTGCGTAGGCGCTGACCGACCGTGGCGGCGGCCTCAGGCCTCGGGGACGTTGAAGAGGTTGGCGATGTTCGCTGCCAGGCCGAGGTCACCGCTGGCCTTGATCTTGCCCATCATGAACATCATGGCGGGGTTACCGCTCTTGCTGGCCACCTTGGCGAAGCTCTCCGGCGACATGGTGAGGCTCACCCGGGGCTCACCCTCGTGCCCCCGGCCCACGGTGCAGACCCCCTTGGCGAAGCCCACGGTCCAGTCATCGCTCGCTCCGTCGCCGTTCCTGGTGATGCTCCAGTGGCTGACGGCCTCGAGCGAGCCACCGCGCTCGGTGTCGAAGAGAGCGGGCATCCCCTCGAACATCGTCGTGACGATCGCGTCCCGGCTGTCCGAGGCCATCAGGTCCTTCAGGTCCTTGTCGGGCATCGCCTTGATCGTCTGGAGGAACTCGACCGGCGGGATGGCGGCGATCTGCTCGGGCGTTGCGGTCTTCAAATCGATGGTCGACATGCGGCTTCGCTCTCTCTCAACACGGATGGTTACTCAAGAGTAATCCACTGCCTGGTCAGCGCCGCATGACACTCCCTCAGTCCTGCAGGAACCAGCCTGAGACCATCCCCGCGGGCCGGGCAGGCTCGAGGTAATGCTCGAACCCGAACGCCTGGCTGAACATCGCCTCCGGGAACGCGAGCAGGCCACGGGCGTCAGACTGGCTGGCGTGGGCCTGCAAAGCCCGCCGCTTGACCTCGATGAACGCCGAGACGTCACAGGCCCAGTGCAGCTCAGCCTCGGGGGTGCCCATCGGGTTGCCGTCGTCCATCGGGGCGTCCGGGGCCCAGCCCGGGGCGCCGTCGGGGCCCAGCGCCCCGGAGGCCCGCAGCACCTCGAGGCCGCGCCGCAACAGGTCACGATTCATCGTCGACTCAAGGTAGCGCGGCGTGCCAGCGAGCTCCGCGGCCCGCTTCGTCACGGCGTGCACCTTGACGTGGTCGGGGTGCCCGTAGCCGCCGTGCCAGTCATAGCCGACGACCACGTCGGCGTCCTCCTCGCGCAGGATCGCAGCCACCCGCGCGGCGGCGGACTCGAGATCGGCCCGAATGAAGCTGTCCTCGGACTCGTTCGTCGCCCAGCCGGTCATCCCCGAGTCGGCATAGCCGAGCCACTCCACCCGGTGCGTCCCGATGATCGCGTTGGCGGCGGCGGCCTCGGCCCGCCGTCGCGCCACCACCGTCTCGCCGTCAGCGAGATCGTCCGGGGAGTCCCCGTGGTCGCCGTTGGTGGCGATGACGAGCACGACGCGGTGCCCCTCGGCGACCGCGCGCGCCATGGACCCAGCCGACTGGGACGCCTCGTCGTCGGGATGAGCATGCACGAACACCACGGTTGCCATGCCTCCACCTTTTCACCCTTTTCACCCACTGCCCCTCCGGGACACCGCACCGCCCCGCACGTAGCCCACCCAGTCGAGTGGCCACCCAGTCGAGGAACCCCGCAGTCGAGTGGCCAGCCGGGCGCTCACACGCGACGGGACGCCCCGACCGCCTCCCGGACCAGTTCGCACGCACTGGGGATCGGCTCGATGATCGGCACCACACCGAGGGCGGCAATCCGTCGAGCGGTCGCAGTGAGGGGGCCTCCGGCGATGATGACCGACGAGATGCTGTCAGCACTGAGCCCCACCTCTGACCTCACCGCATCGACGACGTGGCGCGCCGACTCGGCCAGCGCGACCGGCCCGACGATCATCAGCCCAGGGCACTCATCATCGCCGTCGTGGCGGCGTTGGTGTTGGGGTTGACGAGCAGGACCGGCGCGATCTGTGTCGCTGGCAAGCGGATCGTCCTCCTCCGGGGTCTGGCCACCGCGCCCCGTCGCGCTCCTACAGGGGCGCGGCCGGACCAGCTCAGCGGCATACGAAACAATTCGTATGCCGCTGAGCAGCGTTGGGAGCGAAGGGCTCAGGCCTTCTTCGCGGCCCGCTTCGCCGGCGCCTTCTTGGCCGCCGCCTTCTTCGTGGTCTTCTTGGCCGTCTTCTTCACGGCGCGCTTGCGGGTCGTGGGGCCCTTGGCGCGCTTCTCGACCAGCAACTCGAAGCCCCGCTCGGGGGTGATCGTCTCCGGGTCGTCGTCCTTGCGCAGGGTCGCGTTGGTCTCCCCGTCGGTGACGTAGGGGCCGAAGCGGCCGTCCTTGACGACGACGGGCTTGCCGCTGACGGGGTCGTCGCCGAGCTCCTTGAGCGGCGCTGCGGCGGCCCGCCCGCGCTGCTTGGGCTGGGCGTAGATCGCGAGCGCCTCCTCGAGCGTGATGTCGAAGAGCTGCTGCTCGGTCGTCAGCGAGCGGGAGTCGGTGCCCTTCTTGAGGTAGGGACCGTAGCGGCCGTTCTGAGCGGTGATCTCCTCGCCATCGGCGTCCGCCCCGACGACCCTCGGGAGGCTGAGTAACCTGAGCGCGGTCTCCAGGTCGATGCTCGACAGCTCCATGTCCTTGAAGAGCGATGCGGTGCGGGGCTTGACCTTGGCTGAGCTCTTGGCCTTCTTGGCCTTCTTGGCCGGCCCGGCCCCCTCGGTCGGCGAGGCCTCCTCGGTCGTGGCCGGCTCATCGTCCTCGAGCAGCTCGGTGACGTAGGGGCCGTAGCGGCCGGCCTTGGCCACGATGCTCCGACCGGTGCTCGGGTCCTGTCCGAGCACCTTGCCGTCATCGGCCGCGGCCTCGAGCAGCTCGCGGGCCAGGGCCGGCGTCATCTCGTCGGGGGCGATGTCCTCGGTGATCGTCGCCCGGCGCGGCGTGGCGCCCGGCTCGGGGACCTCTGGCGCCTCAAAACCCTCGGGCACCTCGCCGGTGCGGAGGTCGACCCCGGACGGGGCGACCTCCTCGACGTAGGGGCCGTAGCGGCCGACCCGCACGACCATGCCGTCACCGATCGGGATGGTCGAGATCTCGCGGGCATCGATCTCACCGAGGTCATCGACGAGGGACTTGAGGCCGCCGCCGGTGGTCGCCTCGTCACCGAAGTAGAAGCGCTTGAGCCACGCGACCCGGCCCTCCTCACCGTTGGCGATCCGGTCGAGGTCCTCCTCCATCGAGGCGGTGAACTCGTAGTCGACCAACTCGGTGAAGTGCTCCTCGAGCAGCCGGGTCACGGCGAACGCGAGCCAGGTCGGCACGAGCGCCTGGCCCTTGGTGAAGACGTAGCCGCGGTCCTGGATGGTCCCGATCGTCGACGCGTAGGTCGACGGACGGCCGATCCCCTTCTCCTCCATGGCCTTGACGAGGGTGGCCTCGGTGTAGCGGGCCGGCGGGCTCGTCTCGTGGCCGTTGGCCTCGGCCCGGACCACCTCGAGGGCGACCCCGACCCCGAGCTTGGGCAGGCGGCGCTCCTCGGCGGCCTCGTCCGCGGCGCGGCCCCGCTCGACGTCGCGGCCCTCCTCGTAGGCCGCGAGGAACCCGCGGAAGGTGATGACCGTGCCGCTGGCGCTGAACTCGACCGCCGCAGCACCGTCGACGTCCGTGTCGATCCCGAGCTTGACGGTGGCAGTGGAGCCACGCGCGTCAGCCATCTGGGAGGCGATGGTGCGCTTCCAGATCAGGTCATAGAGGGCGTAGTCCTCACCGCGGAGCTCACCGGCGACCTGGGCGGGCGTCCGGAAGCGGTCACCCGCCGGGCGGATCGCCTCGTGCGCCTCCTGGGCGTTCTTGACCTGCTTCTGGTAGCGGCGCGGGCTGTCCGGGACGTACTCGGCGCCATACATGTCACGGGCCTGGCTGCGGGCCGCGGTGAGCGCAGCGTCCGACAGGGTCGTGGAGTCGGTTCGCATGTAGGTGATGTAGCCGCCCTCGTAGAGCCGCTGGGCCACCCGCATCGCGTTCTTGGAGCTGAGTCGCAGCTTGCGGGAGGCCTCCTGCTGGAGGGTCGAGGTGGTGAAGGGCGCCGAGGGACGGCGGGTGTAGGGCTTCTCCTGCACGTCGGTGACCCGGGCGTTGGTCGCCAGGCACGCCTCGGCGATCCGGTGCGCCAGACCAGAGTCGACGTGGATGACGTTCTTGCCGGTCAGGCGCCCGTCGTCGGCCGGCCGGCCGACAGGCCCTGGCGGACCTTGCGCCAGAGGACCGGGCTGACCTCGTAGCCATAGAGGCGGTCGAGGATGCGCCGGGTCTCCTGCGCGTCGACCAGCGCGGTGTCGATCTCACGGGTCTCATTGACCGCCCGCTGCAACGCTTCCTTGGTGATCTCGTGGAAGACCATCCGGTGCACGGGGACCCGCGGGGCCAGCGCCTCGAGCAGGTGCCACGCGATGGCCTCGCCCTCGCGGTCCTCATCGGTGGCGAGGTAGAGCTCGCTGGCGTCCTTGAGCTTGCGCTTGAGCTCGGCGACCTTCTTCTTCTTGTCCGCGTCGACGACGTAGTAGGGCTCGAAGTCATTGAGCACGTCGACGGCGAACTTGCCGAAGGGCCCCTTCTTCATCTCGGCCGGCATCTCCGAGGGAGTCGGCAGGTCCCGGATGTGCCCGATCGAGGCCTCGACGTCGTAGTCCGCACCGAGATAACTGGCGATCGTCTTCACCTTGCCAGGCGACTCGACGATGACGAGCTTGCGACCTTTACCTGCGGCCATGGCAACACCTCACAACTTCCTGGCTCTCACGTGCAGCGGAATCGTCGCTGCATGGACGTGGAACGCGCCATGACCGTAACAGCAGTGATCGAGAATGCCGGGACCGACCCGGGCGCTGCCAGCCGCTGCCCCCACCGCCACACCGAGCCCAGCGGTATGATTTAGCCTTCAACCAACCAAGGAGTCAAGGTGAGTGCGATGCAGGCACCGGTGCTCTACCTCAGCCATGGCGCACCGCCCCTGGCCGACGACGAGCGCTGGAGCGGTGAGCTCGCTGCCTGGTCCGCCGAGCTGCCCCGGCCCGAGAGCATCCTCATCGTCAGCGCCCACTGGGAGGACGCCCCGACGACGCTCAGCAGTACGACCGGCGCACCTCTCGTTCACGACTTCTGGGGCTTCCCGCAGCACTACTACGACGTCACCTACGACGCGCCGGCCGCACCGGCCCTCGCTGACGACGTGACGAAGTTGCTCACCGCCCCCGGCGAGGCGAGCTCCACCTCGGTCCACCGCGACGAGGCCCGCGGCCTCGACCACGGCGCCTACGTGCCGCTCAAGGAGATGTTCCCCGAGGCCGACCTCCCCGTCCTGCAGATGTCGATGTCGACGCTCGACCCCCGCGGCCTCTTCGAGATCGGCCGCAGGCTCGCCCCGCTCCGGGACCAGGGCACCCTCATCGTCGGCTCCGGCTTCACCACGCACAACCTGCGCTGGTTCAACCCGGGGGCCGGCGCCGACGCAACCCCACCGCAGGCGAGCGTCGAGTTCGACCAGTGGGCCCAGGAGGCGATGCGGGCCCAGGACGTCGACAGCCTGCTCGACTTCCTGGCCAAGGCGCCCGCCGCCCACGAGGCCCACCCGCGGACCGAGCACTTCGCCCCGCTCTTCGTCAGCCTCGGCGCCGCCTACGGATCCGGCGGGCTCGACAACACGAGCGCCATCGACGGCTTCTGGTTCGGTTTGTCCAAACGGTCGTGGCAGTTCTCCTGACTCTCCGGCCCTCCCCCCAGATCTGGGTTCGGCCTGCGGGCGAGGAACGTCTTCGGTGGGGCATCCGTCGCAGCGTCGCGGCACCGTAGAGTGGCCGTGGGAACACGTGGGCCGTATGCCGCTCACTCATCGTTGAGACGCCGACCCCCGCGCGCGCGGGGCCGGCACCTGGGGAAGGACGAGTACGACATGACTGACCAGCCTGTTGCCGCTTCAGCCGCGGCCGCCGCGGCCGAAGCACCTGCACCACTGGCCCCACCCGAGGCGACCGAGAACGCTTTTGCCCTGACCGTGCCGGCTCCCGCTGGAGCCGTGGGCCAGACCGCTGCCCCCAAGATGGCCCCGGCCGTCCCGGAGGCCGTCCTGCCCGAGCTCGACTCCAAGGTCGATTCCTACTTGTCCTCGCTCATGACGGCCGCCGCCAAGTCACCCGAGTGGGAGGCCAAGGCCGCCGATGTCCGCTCGATGGGCAATGACGAGGTGCGCTTTGCCGCCGAGTCGTCCAACCGGATGCTCCAGATGCCGGTCAAGGCGATGAACGAGGGATCGCTGTCCAAGGGGTCGAAGGTCGGCAAGACGCTGCTCGACCTGCGCCGCACCGTCGAGGACCTCGACCCGTCGCAGGCCACCGGCGCCAAGAAGATCCTCGGCATGATCCCCTTCGGGGACAAGGTCACCGACTACTTCCGCAAGTACCAGTCCTCACAGAGCCAGCTCAACGGTATCCTCCACTCGCTCCAGTCCGGGCAGGACGAGTTGCAGAAGGACAACGTCGCGCTCGGCCTCGAGAAGCGCTCGCTGTGGGACTCGATGGGCCGGCTCAACCAGTACGTCTACGTCGCCGAGCGGCTGGACGCCAGGCTCGCGGCTCAGATCGCCACCCTAGAGGCGAGCGACCCGGAGCGGGCCAAGGCGATCCGTGAGGACGTGCTCTTCTACGTCCGACAGAAGCACCAGGACCTGCTGACCCAGCTCGCGGTCTCGATCCAGAACTACCTCGCGATCGACATCATCATCAAGAACAACATCGAGCTGATCAAGGGCGTCGACCGGGCCACGACCACGACCGTCTCGGCGCTGCGCACGGCGGTCATCGTCGCCCAGGCGCTCAACAACCAGCAGCTCGTCCTGGACCAGATCACTGCCCTCAACGTGACGACCTCCGGGCTCATCGAGCGCACGTCCGAGCTGCTCAAGTCCAACTCGGCCCGCATCCAGGAGCAGTCGGCGAGCGCCACGATCGGGATCGAGTCCCTGCAGAAGGCCTTCGCCAACATCTACGAGACGATGGATGCGATCGATGCCTTCAAGGTCCGGGCCCTCGACACCATGGCGGTGACGATCGGCTCGCTCGAGACCGAGGTCGCCAAGTCCCGCACCTATCTCAACCGGGTCGCGGCCCACGACGCGCGCCAGATCTCCGGCGCGGCTCCCGGCATGCTCGACATCGGCTCCGGCCACCGCTGAGACGTTCGAAGGGACAACGCCTGTGGGGATCCGATCGTGGCTCGGGCTCGGGAGGCCCGTGGCACCGGAGGATCCCGGGCCGGTGGGGCCGCCCACGACCGATCAACTGCTCGCTGCCCTCGACTCGATCGAGGCCACCGCCCGGGAGGGAAGGGTCCCCGGCGTGGTGCTGTCCCGACTGTTGCGGGTGACCCGGATCGTGCGCCAGACCCTGCCACGCCTGGAGACTCTCGGGATCGGGAGCGCCCAGGGCTACAGCGTCATGGCCACGCCGATCGCCGCCGGCAAGAGCTCGGTGATGCTGCTCGTCGACCAACTCGACCTGCTCGGGTCGACGATGGACAAGGTCTATGACGCCGTCTGCCGGGCCGACGCGCAGGCCATCATCGTCCACGGCGCGTTCCTCGAGCAGAAGTTCGGACACGCCTCCGACGGCGGGGCCCTCGGCCTGACCGGACCCATCGGCCAACTGGCCCCACCGGAGTGAATCCATGACTGCAACCACATCCCTCGCACAGGGCCTCGACCGGCTCGCTGCCGTCGCCGCCCGGGCCGGCCTCGACCCGGCCGCGGCCCGGGACGAGGGGCTGCGGGTGGCCGCTGCCCTCGCCGAGCCCGTGCCCGGCGCCGCCGCGGACTGGGCCGCGGCCGCGGGCCTGCAGCCCAACGACCTCGAGGCCGCCAACACCGCGTTCTTCCAGGCCGCGTCGCGCGGGCGCCGCTGGAGGTCCGCCCCCACCGACCTGCTCGAGCGCCTCGCCGGGGCCAATCACGCCCGGGCGATCGACTATGCCGAGGCGTTGCACGAGGTCGCTGCGGCCGCCGTCACGCTCGGCACCGCCCCGAGCTGGGTCATCCTCAACGCGACCACCACGAGCGCCATCTACCTCGCCGCTGCCCGGGTGCCGGTTGCCCCGGGGTCGGGTCGCGCGTCAGGCCCCGGCGGCGCGGCCCCCTCGCTCGGCCCCGACGGGACCGTCGCGGGCGACGGTGGCCAGCTCAGCGGCATACCGGCAGGGGGTGGTCCAGCGGTGGCTCAGGCCACGGCGCCCGAGGACGTCACCCCGGCCGAGCCCGCCGAGCCGGAGAAGTCCGTCGAGGAGCTGCTCGCCGAGCTCGACTCGTTGATCGGGCTCGATCGGGTCAAGAAGGAGATCCACCGGCAGGTCGCGCTGCTCACCGTCGAGAAGATGCGGCTCGAGGCCGGGCTCAAGCCCAACAAGCTGAGCCGACACCTGATCTTCGTCGGCAACCCCGGCACCGGCAAGACGACCGTCGCCCGGCTCATCGGCGCGATCTATCGGGCCCTGGGGCTGCTCGAGGGAGGGCAGCTCATCGAGGTGGACCGGTCCGAGCTGGTCGCCGGTTACGTCGGGCAGACCGCGATGAAGACGGCCGAGGTCTGCGCGTCGGCGATCGGCGGGGTGCTGTTCATCGACGAGGCCTACGCCCTGACCGGGGACCAGTACGCGCAGGAGTCGGTGAACACGCTCGTCAAGGAGATGGAGGACCACCGCGAGGACCTCGTCGTCATCGTGGCCGGCTATCCGGATCCGATGGTCGCCTTCATCGCCCAGAACCCGGGTCTGGCCAGCCGCTTCACCACGACGATCGAGTTCGACGACTACACCGACGACGAGCTCATCGCGATCCTGCGCAGCATCGCGGCCGGCGCCGACTACGACCTGAGCGAGGACGCCGAACGGCGGGTGCGGATGACGCTCGAGGCGACCCCGCGCACCCCCGCGTTCGGCAACGGGCGCTTCTCCCGCAACCTCTTCGAGCACTCGATCGGTCGGCACGCCTGGCGCCTCAAGGATGCGACGGATCCAACCGTCGACGAACTGCGTCTACTCACCGTCGATGACGTCACCGAGGCGCTCGACCAGCCTGAAGAGCCCGACCAGCCTGAAGAGAGCGATCGACCCGACGCGCCCGATCAACCCGACGCGCACGACGTGCCCCAGGGGCCAGAGCACAGCACGACGAGCGAGGAGCCGGCATGACGAGCGCACCACGGACGAACATCCCGGTGTCGATCCCGGCCGGGCAGGGGCCCACCCCGGCGCTCCCAGCCACCGCGACCCTGCCTCCGCCCACCGGATCGCCGGTCTGGAGCGTCCCCTCCCGGTCCGTCATGATCCAGATGCTGCACGGGACGCCCGGCAGGATGCGCCTGCTCGGCGCCCTCGCGGCCCTCGCGGCCCTCCTCCTCGGAGCCATGAGCGTCAACTCACTGCTCGCCTCCAAGGCCGCGGTCGACCGGGCCGCCAGCAACACGGCGCAGGTGATCCGGATCCAGTCGCTGCACGTCGAGTTGCTGCGCGCCGACGCCCTGGCCACCAACGCCTTCCTCGTCGGTGGCCTCGAGCCGCCGGAGCAGCGCACCACGTATGACGCGGCCCTGAGTTCCGTGGCCGCCGGGATCACCGAGGCCGCGGCGGCCCAGCCGGCCGATGCGGCGGCGCTCGCGGCGTTGTCCGACCAGGTGCAGACCTACGCCGGGCTCGTCCAGCAGGCCCGGACCAACAACCGGCAGGGCCTGCCCGTCGGGGCGCAGTACCTCAAGCAGGCGAGCGCGGGACTGCGCTCTGACGCCATCCCGATCGTCACCGCCATCGTCAAGGCCAACGAGGGTCGGGCCTCGGCCGAGCTCGACCGCGCCGACTCCAGGGCGTGGCTCCTCGTCGGGGGCCTCGCGCTGGCCGGGATGATCCTCGTCGCGGTCTGGTTGGCCCGCCGCACCCGGCGCTACCTCAACCCATCGGTGACCGGCGCCATCGTGCTGTCGCTCGTCACATTGTTCGTCGCCGCTGCAGCGATCAACTCGATCGCCGCCACGACGGCGCGAGTCGCGGCCAACGACTACCGCGACGCAGTCGCCCTGGCGGACGTCAGCACCGCCGCCAACGATGCCCGCGCCAACGAGAGCCTCACCCTGATCGCCCGGGGGTCCGGGGCCGCGAACGAGAAGGCGTGGCAAGCCGACGCCACGGCCATTGACGCCGCGCTGCCCCAACTTCGCCAGATCGACCAGGGCAACTGGGTGGCCTACCGGACCGCTCACGCCGCGATCCGCAAGGCCGACGACTCGGGCAACTGGGACGAGGCCGTGACGTTGTCGACGGCCACGAAGGCCGGGAGTGCGGGTGCCACGTTCAGCGCCTTCGACTCCGAAGTGACCCAGGCCCGCGACGCCGCCGGGCAGCAGGCCGTCTCCGACCTCAACGGCGTGGGTGGCACCACCCCCCTCATCGCCGTGCTCATCGCCCTCGCCGCGCTCGTCGCGGTCTGGCTCATCATCCGAGGCATCACCCAGCGGCTCCGGGAGTACGCATGACCATTTCGCTACGCCGCTCGCCCCTGACCGCGGTCCTGGCCGCGTCCACCCTCCTCGCGCTGGCCGGCTGCACGGGGGTCACCTATGCCGAGACGCAGGTCCCCAGGCCACCGAGCCCGACCGTCGCCGCCCCTGGCACCGCGAGCCCGCCGACGTGCACCAACGCGACCCAGTCCTTCGACCCGCTGCCGAGCATCCCGGCCAGCGCTGCCATCACCGACCCCCGGACCCGAGCCATCATCAAGCGCGGCCACCTGGTCGTCGGGGTCTCGTCCGACTCCTACCTGCTCGGCGCCCGCAACCCGTTCACCGGGAAGATCGAGGGCTTCGACATCGACATCGCCAAGGCGGTGGCCAAGAGCCTGTTCGGTGACGAGAACAAGGTCCAGCTACGGGTCATCACGGCAGCTGACCGGCTCCCACTGCTCGAGGACGACTCGGTCGACATGGTGGCCCGCAACATGACGATGACGTGCGACCGCTGGGAGCGGATCAACTTCTCGGCCGAGTACTACGCCTCCGGCCAGAAGGTCCTCGTGACCAAGACGTCGACGGCGCAGACGCTGCAGGACCTCAAGGGGCAGCGGGTCTGCGCGCCGGTCGCCACCACGACGCTGGCCAAACTCGAGTCCGTCGGCGGCACCATCCCGGTCACCGCCAACAACCACACCGGCTGCCTCGTCCTCTTCCAGCAGGGCAAGGCCGACGCCATCACCGGCGACGACACCGTGCTGGCGGGCCTCGTGGCCCAGGACCCCTACGCCAAGGTGACGAAGGCCCCGGCGATCACCGCCGAGCCCTACGGCCTCGGGTTCAACCAGGACGCCGTCTACCTGACGAGATACGCCAACACGGTCCTGGACAACCTCAAGGCCGACGGGCAGTGGAAGAAGATCTACAACACGTGGTTCGCCGGGCCGCTCGGGCCGGCCCCCGCCCCACCCAAGTCGGTGTACGGACGCCCATGAGCCTGCCCCCACCCCAGCCGATGATGGGTGCCGGCCCCACTGCCGGCACTGGCTCCACTGCCGGCACCGACCCCGAGCTGGTCCTCGTCGCCCCGCCCGCGCCGGGGTCGCTCGGTGTCCCGGTCGATCCCGCTGCGGCCCAGACCTACCTGTGGGCCTTGCGCGAGTGGGTCGCCCAGCGCCGGTCCGACCTGGCCGCCGTCTGACCTTCTGGAAGGCGATCAGCGACCGCTTCGTCCTGCTCGAGACGACCTTTGACGGTGGACGAGTCGGCGCCAAGGAGGCCGAGCGGCTCTCCACCCTGATTCACGGCCGACTCGACTCCACGACCGCCGAGAGCCTGTCGCTGCCATCGAGCGGGACGCTCGCCGTCACCCTGCCCGAAGCGTGCCGCCTGCTCGACTCGCTGAGCCGCACCCTGCTGGCCCGCGCGTCCCTGATGCCGGGAGCCGCCGAGTCCAGCCATCGGATCACGATGGTGCGAGCCTCGGTGGAGCGGACCCGGGACCAGCTGCCCCTCGTGCCGGCCGGATCCGAGCGGACGGCCGCCGAGGGTCGGTTGTCCCAGCTCGACCGCCGGGTCACTGAGCTCATCGAGCGGGCCCGGCGCGGGGCCGACATCGGCGGGCTGATCGGTCCCGTCGAGATCGACGTCGCCATCCTCGAGCGCGACCTCATCGTGGCTGCGGCCGAGCGAGCCCAGGCCGCCCGGGGGCGGGTGCGCACCACCGCGCACGTCGCCGAGCTCGAGGCCCGCGCCGAGGCGATCACGGCCCTGGAGGAGGCGTGCGTCGCGGCGATCTCCCCGGCCCCACGGCTGGCCATCCCCAACGTCAACGCGCTCGGCCCCGTCCCGCACTCGACGGGCGACCTCGCGGACTACGACCGCAAGCTCGAGCGGGTGTCACGGGCCCTCGACCTGGCTCACGAGACCTATGCCGGGGCCCTCGCCGAGCGCGACGAGATCATCGGCCTCGTCGGCGCCTTCGGCTCCATGCTGGCCGGCCTGGAGCTCCCACCCGCGGCCGAGGCCGACCTGAAAGACCTGCGCGCCCGACTCGACGAGGTGCTGGCCTCGCCCCCGATCCTGATCCTGCGAGCGCGCGCCCTCGCCGCCGCGCACCAGTCCTACGTCGACACGTTGACCCGCGCCCTGCGCGGAGCCCGAAAGGCCACCCGATGAGCGATGTGAAGTGCAGGCAGCCCGGATGCTCGGGCACGATCGTCGACGGCTACTGCGACATCTGTGGCCTCCCCGGCACCGCGGCCCCGGCCGCCACCTCCGCCGCCTCAGCTGCTGGCTCAACTGCTGGCTCAGCTCCGGCATCGACCGTGGGCCCCGGCTTCGCGACTCCCCCGACTCCCCCAGCTGCCCATCCCAGCTCGGCGGCCGGACCGGAGATCAGTCAGGCCACCAGGCCCAGCGCCCCGCCGGTCGTGACGGTCATGGACGGCACACCGTGCGCCCAGCCCGGCTGCCCGGGCAAGACGGACGACGGCTACTGCGACGTCTGCGGCACCCCGGCGAGCCTGCCGGGCGACGTCAGCACCGTCACCGCGCAGATGGCTGCGGGAGAGGTCGCCGGGGTCGGCGCCGAGCTGTCCACCCGCTCAGCCGCCTCGAGCAACCTGGCGGCAACCGCCCTGGGCTCGCGGCGCGCCCGGGAGTCCGGGACGGCCGCCACCCGACGCACGAGCGGGTCCCAGCGGTTGCGCAGCGCCCGCCTGGGTGGCGGGATCACGACGGTTCGCCCCGCTCCGCAGATCGACGCCGAGAAGGCGCTGTTGACCAACCCGACCGTCCCGGAGAACAAGCGCTTCTGCCCCAAGTGCGGTGAGCCGGTCGGCCGGAGCCGCGAGGGCAAGCCGGGCCGGACCAACGGTTTCTGCGCCAACTGCCGCCACCCGTTCTCGTTCGACCCCAAACTCGGCCCTGGGGACCTCGTCGCGGGGCAGTACGAAGTGGCCGGCTGCCTCGCCCACGGCGGCCTGGGCTGGATCTACCTCGCCCGGGACAAGAACGTGTCCGACCGCTGGGTGGTCCTCAAGGGCCTGCTCAACTCCGATGACCCCGATGCGCTCGCCGCCGCCATCGCGGAGCAGCGCTTCCTCGCCCAGGTGTCGCACCCGAGCATCGTCGAGATCTACAACTTCGTCACCCACGACGACGCCGGCTACATCGTCATGGAGTACGTCGGCGGCACATCGCTCAAGGCGATCCTCAAGCAGCGGATGCAGGCCGCCGGCCGTTACGACCCGCTCCCGGTCGACCAGGCGCTGGCCTACATCCTCGAGATCATGCCGTCCTTCCAGTACCTGCACGATCTCGGGCTGGTCTACTGCGACTTCAAGCCGGACAACATCATCCAGGTCGGCGACGAGGTCAAGCTGATCGACCTCGGTGGCGTGCGCCGGGTCGACGACGACGACTCGGCCATCTTCGGCACCGTCGGCTACCAGGCCCCGGAAGTCGCCGAGCTCGGCACGTCGGTCGCCTCCGACCTCTACACGATCGGGCGCACCCTCGTCGTGTTGACGATGGAGTTCCGCGGCTACCAGAGCACCTACCTCAACATCCTCCCGCCGCAGGACTCGAGCCCGGTCTTCCAGAAGTACGACAGCTTCTATCGCCTCGTGGCCAAGGCCTGCGCGCCCAACCGGGACGACCGCTTCGTCTCCGCCGACGAGTTGCGCTCCCAGATGATCGGCGTGCTGCGCGAGGTCGTCGCCATCGACCGCGACGCCGGGGCTGCGACCACGAGCGTCTCCTCGCTGCTGTTCGACTCACCCACCCCCCGCAGCGATGCGGACGACTGGCGCAACCTGCCGGCCCTGCGCCGCGACCCGCACGACCCCGCCTCAGGGTGGCTGCAGACCGTGACCGGCACCCCCAGCGAGCGGCTCGCCCTGCTGTCCAAGGCCCCCAGCGAGACGACCGAGGTCCTGCTCGAGCTGGCCCACACCGCCCTCGAAACCGGCAAGCGGGACATCGCCGACGCCAAGGCCCAGGCGTTGCTGACCAACGACCCCTGGGAGTGGCGTGCCGTCTGGGTGCAGGGACTGGCCGCTCTCGAGCGCGGCGACTTCACCGGCGCCCAGGCCTCCTTCAACGCCGTCTACGGTCAGGTGCCCGGCGAGCTGGCGCCCAAGCTCGCCCTCGCGCACGCCTGCGAGAAGGCGGGCGACGACGACGTCGCCGAGAACCTCTACGTCGCCTGCGCCCGCACCGACGCCACCTACGTGCCGATGGCCGCCTTCGGCCTGGCCCGGATCCGGGCCGGCCGCGGCAGCATCGACGGCGCCATCGCCGCCTACAAGCTGGTGCCGATCGAGTCCAGCGCCTACCGGACCGCGCGGGCCGCCCTCGCCGAGTTGCTGACCCGGTCCCACCGCAGCCTCAATGACCTCACCGAGGCGCTGGGCGCCCTCGACAACGCCGCCGTGAGCCCGGCCCGCCGAGCCGCGATCACCACCCAGATCTACCGCGAGGCCCTGGCCGCCGTGCGCAAGAGCGGACCGCAACCCACCACCCACCTCGGAGGCCATCGCGCCACCGAGCCCGGGCTGCGTGTCGGGCTCGAGAAGTCCCTGCGTGAGTTGGCCCGCAACACCCCCGCACTCCCCGAGCGAGTCGCGCTCGTCGACGAAGCCAACACCGTCCGCCCCTGGAGCATCTGGTGACTGAGCCAACCACCCCGCCGCCCGGACCCGTGGGCGACCCCACCCCGACGACACCCTTACCTGGAGCCGGGGAGCTGGACGCCGTGGACCCGGCCCCGCCGGCACCCTTTCCCTATGCCGCTGAGCCAGCTGAGCGGCATACGGAACCTCTTGGTGCCCAAGAGGATTTGAAAGAGCGGTGCCCCACGTGCGGGACGCCCCACGACGTGGGGGCAGGGTTCTGCGAGGCGTGCGGTGCCGATTTGCCGGGGAGCATCAGCGACCCCGACGCCACCAAGGAGGAGGGCACCCTCATGGCGGCGGCCACCCCGCAGACCGCGCCGGCCGGGGACGAGTCACCCCTCGACGTCGGCTGGACCGGCGTCATCGCCAGCGAGGTCGCGCAGGCCCCTGACCTGACCTGCACCGCGTGCGGCGAGGGGACGATCGTCGATGGCTACTGCGACCAGTGCGGGACACCCCCGCCGGACCCGCGCAACCACTTCACCCAGGCCCCGGCCAGCTGGGTCGGCGGGGTGTGCGACATCGGCAAGCGCCACGCGCGCAACGAGGATGCGATGGCGCTGAGCGCCACCGAGCCGGCCGGGTCACGGGCCGCCCTCATCGTGTGTGACGGCGTGTCGATGGCCACCGACTCGCACATCGCCTCGCTCGCGGCGTGCAAGGCGGCGCAGGCCGTCCTCGACCAACTGCTCCCGCGCGGCGTCGGCACCCCGGCCGCTGTGGCTGCCGCGGCCGGGCAGGCCCTGACGCGGGCTGTCCTCGAGGCCAACGAAGCCGTGACGCAGACGGTGGTCGGCGACGTCCCGAACCCACCGTCATGCACGTTCGCCGCCGCCATCGTCGACGCCGGGGTCATCACGGCCGGCAACGTGGGGGACAGCCGCGTCTACTGGCTGCCCGACGCCGCGGACGAGGAGCCCCGTCACCTGGGTCGGGACGACTCCTACGCCGACGAGCAGATCCGCGCCGGGATGTCGCGGTCCGAGGCGGAGAACGGGCCCGACGCCCACGCGATCACCCGGTGGCTCGGCAGGGACGCGCCGGACGACATCACCCCGCACCTGGCGACCGTCACGGTCACCAGCCCGGGCTGGCTCATGGTGGCCTCCGACGGACTCTGGAACTACGAGTCCGAGGCCGCCGCCCTGCGCGAGTTGCTGCAAGCCTCGATCGTCCAGGTGGGCGACGAACCGGTCGCGATTGCCCAGGCGTTGGTCGACTTCGCCAACGCTCAAGGCGGGCGCGACAACATCACGGTTGCCCTCGCGCGACTCACTGGGCAAGGATCGAGCACATCGAATGGTGCGGCACCCACGGGCGCACCGGAGGAAGGGGACCCGCTCCATGGCTGACTTCACGGCAGAGGCATTCCAGAACGAGTTCTTGCCCGATGGTGGGACCGACGTCCACGCCATCGTGCGGGTGACGAGCACTGGGGCCGAGGCGAGCGCTGGAGCCAGCGCTGGGACCGGGGCGAGCTTGGGCGGCTCGGCCGCCGAGGTGATCCTCATCGACACCTCCGGCTCGATGGGACGCCGCGGGGTGGCAGCGGCCGGGGAGGCCGCCAAGGCGGCGCTCGCCGAGATGACCGATGGCACCCTCTTCGCCGTCGTCTCCGGCGACGGGACCGCGCAGATCGTCTACCCGACCGGGCGCCAGGGCCCGCTCGCCGCCATGTCGGCCAGCACCCGGGCCGAGGCCGTCCGGGCCGTCGACGGCCTGCGGGCCAGCGGCGGCACGGCGATGGGGACGTGGTTGCGTCTCGCGAAGCGGATCTTCGACACCGTGCCGCAGGTGACCAAGCGGCACGCCATCCTGCTCACCGACGGGGTGAACGAGGGTGAGACCGCGGCGTCCCTGCAGGCCGCGGTGCAGTCCTGCGTCGGGGTCTTCCAGTGCGACTGCCGCGGGGTCGGCGACCAGTGGCGCGTCGAGGAGGTCCGCAGCATCGCCTCCGCGCTGCTCGGCACGGTCGACCTCATCCCGGCGCCAGAGGAGGGGTCTGGGTGCCCCAGGGCTCCGAGCTGCTCTTCGTCCGGCAGGTCTCACCGACCCTCGAGGACCTGTCCGCACGGCGCATGCCGATCAACGCGCTGACCGGCGCCTACCCGACCGGGGCCTGGACCGATGAGACCCGGGACTACCACGTCGCGGTCCGTTTGGCGGCCCGCTCGGTGGGCCAGGAGCAGCTCGCGGCCCGGGTGCAACTCGCCGTCGGGGAGCAGGTCCTGGCCCAGTCGCTGGTCAAGGCCAAGTGGAGCGGTGACAACTCGCTGACCACCCAGATCGACCCGGCGGTGGCCGCCTATACCGGGCAGACCGAGCTGGCCCAGGTCATCCAGGACGGCTTGGCCGCCAAGGCTGCCGGCAACGATGACGTCGCCACCTCCAAGCTGGGGCGCGCGGTCCAGCTGGCCACCCAGACCGGCAACGCCGAGATGACCACCCGCCTGAAGAAGGTTGTCGAGATCGATGACGCCGACACCGGCACGGTCCGGCTCAAGCGCGGCGTGTCCAAGATCGACGAGATGTCCCTCGACACCGCCTCGACCAAGACCAGCCGGGTTCGCCGATGAGCGCCGTCTGCCCGGCCGGCCACACCTCCGAGTCGGAGGACTACTGCGACACGTGCGGATCCCCGATCGACCCCGCGGCGGTGATCCCCGCCGGCGGTTCAGCGGTCGCGACCGGCGCGGGCTCCGGCGCAGTCACTGCTGGGGGCGCCGCATCAGCGGGATCGTCGGCGGGTAGCCCGGCGAAGTCCGCCCTGGACCTCGATCCGGCTGCGCCACCCGCCACGACGGGCGGCTCTCCCGGGGCTCCCGCGCCGACGGCCCCGGCCGGAATCGCTTGTCCCAACTGCCAGTTCGAGAACGCTGACGGTGCGCTCTTCTGCGAGGCCTGCGGCTATGACTTCACCACGGGCGTCATGCCACGCGGCTCATCGACCCCGGCCGCGGGAGCGGGCGAGGCGGGAGAGTCGGCTGGCCCGGCTGGCCCGGCTGCGCCTGCTTTCGTCTGGGTGGCCGAGGTCTGGGTCGACCCGGACTGGTACGCCACGCAGGAGGCGGAGGACCCCTGCCCCTCGCCCGGGCTCCCGACGATCATCCCGCTCCGCGAGCGCAGCGTCCTCATGGGGCGGATCTCCTCGAGCCGGAACACCGATCCCGAGATCGACCTGTCGAGCGACCCCGGGGTCAGCCGTCGACACGCGCAGCTGACCACCGACGGCAAACGCTGGTTCGTCGAGGACCTCGACTCCTCCAACGGCACGTTCGTCGGCCCGGCCGCGGGCCCGTTGCCGGACAAGGCGATCGCCACCGGCCCCAAGACCGAGATGGACGCCGATGACCGGCTCTACGTCGGGGCCTGGACCCGCGTCGTCGTGCGCGAGGCGACCCCGGAGGAGATCGAGACCTACCGCTGACGCCCGCCCACTCGAGTGGCCCCGTCATCCACAGGAACGCCCCACTCGAGTGGCCCCGTCGTCCACAGGCACGCCCCACTCGAGTGGCCCCGTCGTCCACAGGCCAGTCGAGTGGCCCCGTCGTCCCCAGGTCCGTGTGCCGCTGAGCCCGCTTCGAGGCGCCTGCTCCCAGATATCGGGCTGTCGTCGGGCACAGAGGCTGCCCTTCGGGGCACCAGATGTGGCGCCCCGAGCAGTTCCCGCCCCAAAACGCAGCCCCTCCCCCAAAACGCAGGAGCCACGCAGGCCACGACGCGCAACCAGGTCAGGGCCCACTCAGTCGAGTGGCCCCGTCCTCCCCAGGTCCGTATGCCGCTGAGCCGGCCTCGCCGCGCCTGCTCCCCAGACATCGGGCTGTCGTCGGGCGCAGAGGCTGCCCTTCGGGGCACCAGGCGCGGCGCCCCGAGCAGTTCCCGCCCCAAAACGCAGCCCCTCCCCCAAAGCGCAGGAGCGCGCACATCAGGACGTGCCACGAGATCACGGCCCCACTCATTCGAGTGGCCCCGTCCTCCACAGGCTGTGGATGACGAGGCCACTCGATTTGGAGGGCGGTTGTGCATGACGGGGCCACTCGATTTGGAGGGCGGTTGTGCATGACGGGGCCACTCGATTTGGAGGGCGGTTGTGGATGACGGGGCCACTCGACCTGGCCCGCGGTTGTGAAAACTGGGGCCACTCAAACTAGAGGGGATGGGCACGGCCGGGAGGGGCGCGTCCCGACGGATCAGCCGGCAGGGCCCCCGGATTGATCCTCGGGCGCGACCCCGTCTGGCACGGGCGGGCCGGCCGGCGGACCGGCCGCGGCTCCGGCCGTGGCCGGGATGTGCCCGTCCGGAGCCTCCAGACCACTTGACGGGTCCGGTGGACCTGCGGTGAGGTCAGCCAGCTCATCGACGTCAGCTGCGGCGCCGGAGAACTGAGCGGCATACAGCCTCGAGTAGGCGCCCTTGCGTGCGAGCAGCTCGGCGTGGGTGCCCTGCTCGACGATCCGACCGTGCTCCATCACGAGGATGAGATCAGCGTCCCGGATCGTGGACAGCCGGTGAGCGATGACGAAGCTCGTCCGGTCGGAGCGCAACGCTGCCATCGCCTGCTGGACGAGCAACTCGGTGCGGGTGTCGACCGAGCTGGTCGCCTCATCAAGGATGAGCAGCGCCGGGTCGGACAGGAACGCCCGCGCGATGGTCAACAACTGCTTCTCGCCCGCGGAGACGTTGGAGCCCTCGTCGTCGAGCACCGTGTCATAGCCGTCCGGCAGGGAGTGCACGAAGCGGTCGACGTAGGTGGCGCTCGCAGCGGCGATGACCTCCTCCTCGGTGGCACCCGGCCGGCCGTAGGCGATGTTGTCGCGGATCGTCCCGGCGAAGAGCCACGTGTCCTGCAGCACCATGCCGATCCGGGCCCGCAGCCCGTGCCGCGTCAGGTCGCGAATGTCCACGCCGTCCAAGGTGATCCGACCGCCGTCGAGCTCGTAGAAGCGCATGATGAGGTTGACCAGCGTCGTCTTCCCCGCACCGGTGGGGCCGACGATCGCGACCGTCTGCCCCGGCTGGACCGACAGGTTGAGGTCACGGATGAGTTCCGTCTCGGGACTGTAGGAGAAGTTGACGCCCTCGAAGGCAACGGCGCCGTGCGGGTCCTCGATGACGACCGGACTGGTCGCGTCGAGTACCTGCTCGCCGGCATCCAGGACGTCGAAGACACGCTCGGCCGAAGCGACCCCGGACTGCAGGACGTTGGCCATCGACGCGACCTGGGTCACCGGCTGGGTGAACTGGCGCGAGTACTGGATGAACGCCTGCACGTCGCCGAGGCTGATCTGGCCGGACGCGACCTTGAGACCACCCACGACGGCGATGACGACGTAGTTGAGGTTCCCGACGAACATCATCGTCGGCATGATCAGCCCGCTGATGAACTGCGCGCCGAACGAGGCCTTGAACAGCTCGTCGTTCTTGGTGTCAAAGGACGCCCGCGACTCCTTCTGGCGACCGAAGACCTTGACCAGGCCGTGCCCGGTGAAGGACTCCTCGACGAGGCTGTTGAGCTCGCCGGTGTTGCGCCACTGCTGGACGAACAACTTCTGGCTGCGCTTGGCGATGAACATCGTCACGATGATCGAGATCGGGATCGTGACGAGGGCGATCACGGCGAGCAGCCACGAGATGTAGAACATCATCGCCATGACGGCGAGCACCGTGAACAGCGAGTTGAGCAACTGGGTCAGCGACTGCTGCATCGACGTCTGGATGTTGTCGATGTCGTTGGTGACCCGGGAGAGCAGCTCACCGCGCGGCTGCTTGTCGAAGTAGGGCAGCGGCAACCGGTTGATCTTCCTCTCGACGTCCTGGCGCAGCCGGTACATCGTCTTCTGGAGCACGCCCTGCAGGATCCAGCCACTGGCGAGCATGATGAGCGAGGAGACGACGTAGAGCGCGATGACGAGCAGCAACACCTGGCCAACTGCGTCGAAGTCGATCCCCTGCCCGGGGACGAGGTTGACCCCCGTCAGCAGCTCGGCCTGGGTGGTGTCGCCCTTGGCTCGCAGTCCGGCGATGACCTGATCCTTGCTGACACCAGAGGGCATCTTGGAGCCGAGGAAGCCGGCGAAGATCAGGTCGGTGGCCCGGCCGAGGATCTTGGGGCCGACCGCGGACAGCACGACACTGATGACGGTCAGGACCATGATGCCGATGACCACCATCCGGTGCGGGCGCAGCAGGCCGATGAGTCGCTTGGCCGACGGCCAGAAGTTGAGTGACTTCTCGGCCGGGCCGCTCGGCCCCATGTGGGGACCGCGTCGCGCCTGGGCCGGTGGTCCGCGGCGCGCCTCAGCGGCCTTTTCCTCTGCAGTCTTGATTCCTTCAGCCATCAGGCTGCCTCCTCCGCGCCGCGCTGCGACTCGACGATCTCCTGATACGTCGGGCAGGTCTCGAGCAGTTCGTCATGGGTTCCCTGGCCGACGACGCGACCGTCGTCGAGCACGATGATCAGGTCCGCGTCGATGATCGTCGAGACCCGCTGGGCGACGACGATGACCGTCGCGTATGCCGTCCACGGCCGCAGTGCCGACCGCAGCCGTGCGTCCGTGGCGAGGTCGAGCGCCGAGAACGAGTCGTCGAACAGATAGATGTCGGCGCCCTTGACGATGGCTCGGGCGATCGCCAGGCGCTGACGCTGGCCACCGGAGACGTTGGTGCCGCCCTGCGCGATCTTGGCGTCGAGACCACCCATCTCGGTGACGAAGTCCTTGGCCTGGGCGATCCGCAAGGCCTCCCAGACCTCATCATCGGTGGCGTTGGGGTTGCCGTAGCGCAGGTTCGTCGCGACGGTCCCGGTGAAGAGGTAGGGCTTCTGCGGGATCAGCCCGATCCGGCTCCACACGTCCTCGAGGGGGACGTCACGCACGTCGATGCCCGAGATCCGCACGGCGCCACCGGTCGTGTCGAACAGCCGCGGCACGAGATTGAGCAGGGTCGTCTTGCCAGCGCCGGTCGACCCGATGACGGCTGTGGTCTGGCCGGGGGCGGCGGAGAAGGAGAGCCCGTGCAGGACCGAGTGCTCAGCACCCGGGTAGTGGAAGTCGACCTCGTCGAAGCTGACCGTCGCCGGGCCTTCGGGCAGGGCCACCGGGTGGGTCGGCTCGAGCACGCTCGTGCTCGTCGAGAGGACCTCGCTGATGCGGCCGGCCGAGACGGCGGCGCGGGGGATCATCGTCGACATGAACGTCGCCATCATCACCGACATCAGGATCTGGATCAGGTAGGCGAGGAAGGCGGTGAGCTCACCGATCTGCATGTCGCCGCTCGCGACGCGCTGCCCGCCGAACCACATGACGGCGACCGAGGACATGTTGAAGATGAGCATCACGATCGGGAAGATGAAGGCCATCAGCCGGCCGACGTTGAGGGCAGCGGCGGTCAGGTCGCTGTTGGCGCCCGCGAAGCGCTTCTCCTCGTGGTCCTCCCGGACGAAGGCGCGCACCACGCGGATGCCGGTGATCTGCTCGCGCAGGATCCGGTTCACGCTGTCGAGCGAGACCTGCATGATGGTGAACTGCGGCACCATCTTGCTGATGATGTAGCCGACGGAGACCCCGAGCAACGGCACGGCCACGACGATGAGCCACGACAGGCCCACGTCCTCCCGCAGCGCCATGATGACGCCACCGACCATCATGATCGGCGTCATCACGAGCAGGGTCAGGCCCATGAAGGTGACCATCTGGACCTGGGTGACGTCGTTGGTGTTGCGTGAGATCAACGTCGGCGGGCCGAACTTGGTGACCTCCTGGGAGGAGAAGTCGCCGACCGTGTGAAAGAGCGCGGACCGGACGTCACGTCCGAAAGCCATGGCCGTGCGCGCCGCGAGGTAGGTGGCACCGATGGACGCGAGGATCTGCACGACGCTGACGCCGAGCATGACCGCGCCGGTGCTCATGATGAAGCCGGTGTTTCCGACGGCAACGCCCTTGTCGATGATCTCGCCGTTGAGGCTGGGCAGGTAGAGCGCGGCGATGGTGCTGATGAGTTGCAGCAGCACGATGAGCGACAGCTCACGCTTGTAGGGGCGCAGATGAGTGCGCAGAATTTGGATGAGCATCAACTGCCCTTTCGGTTCGACAGGCGGTGGGACTCCTCCGGCCGTCGGCGATGCCGGGGTGACTACCGGAGAAGGTCAGCAACCGGATCCGGTGGATCACCCCGTCGGGGGGCACGACCAGCTCGTCGCGGTGCGTTTCTAGAACCGCGACCATCATGTCGTGGAGGTAGTCCTGCACGGGCGCGCCCGCCTCCCCCGTGTCCCCCGCTGCCGTGTTCCCCACGACGACACAGCGCTGGTGCCTCCCCGAGGCGAAGCAGTGGCTGTGCCCCTCGCGGTTCGGTGGCTGGGTCAGTCCGAGGGCGGCCATCAGCCCGAAGACGTCGGAGAAGCGGCGCTGGATGACCGCAGTGAAGTCGATGAGGCAGTCGCGCATCGACTGGGTGCGGTCGATCGCAGCGAGTTCGCGGGCAATGGGGGCCGGGCAGAACGCGACCTGGATCGCATCGTCCTCCAGGGCTTCCTTGGTCGCGAACACTCGAAAGATGGTGCCCTCGGCCACTCCGGCCTCCGTCGCGATCTCCCGGGTCGTCGGGACACGACCGTCTCGGCGGGCGAGCCGCAGGAAGACTTCGACGAGTGCATCCCGCCGTTCGTCGGGCGCGAGGGGGCTCGCGCGCCGTGCTGGAGTGGTCATCCCGCCATTATGAGTGAGCGCTCACTCATTGCACAACTGGAATATCCACGCTGCCGTATGCCGCTGAGCTCGCGTCCCGTCGCCAGCCCCCATCTCGTACCCCCACCACCACCACCACAATCGGACCAGGGCCCCTGAATACGAGGCCAACCACCGCCCCCACCACCACAATCGGACCAGGGCCCCCGAATGACGTGGGTCAGGGTCAGGTGAGCAGTCCGTCGGCGACGAGGTCGCGGATCTGCGGGAGCACCTCCGCGCGCACCTGGGCCGGGTCGAGTTCCAGGACGGACGCGATGGCCTCGAGGGCCACCCGGGCGGTCAGCTCGCCGTCGGCCACGCCGAGATAAGCCGCGAGCAGGGTGCCGGCGCGGACGACCCGACGCAGACCACCACCCTGACGGATCAGGATGACCGCTGGGTCCTCAACACCGGGCCGGCCGTGGCGCTCCTCGGTGACGTCGGGCGCGCAGGACCAGGCGATGTCGAGCACGTCGTCCTCGTCGTGCTCGGCCAGCCAGGTCCGGGCGGCCAGGCCGGCGTCGATCGTCGGCCCCATCGGAGCCGCGACCGGCCCGGACGCTTCGTCGAGCGAGCACCAGGTCGGTCGCTCATCGCGCGGGCGCTGGAGGGTGACGATCCCGAAGCCGATCGACTCCACACCGCGACTGGCGAAGTCGCGCAGCCACGCGGCATACATCCGCTGGTGCTCGGGGCTACCGGGCAGGGAGCCACCGTCGCGGGCCCACAACTCCGCGTACTCGGCCGGGTCCTGAGTGTCACGCTGCACGACCCAGGCATCGAGTCCGACGCCGCGCTCCCGGCTCTCTGCCAGCCACTCGGCCCAGACGTCACGCCACGTGCTGCCTGTCGGAATCTCCCAGTTGCCGAGGAACTGCGCCACCCCGCCGGGCTCGAGCAGCCCGCCGACCTCACTCACGAGGGAGCGCACGAGGGTGTCACCGGCCCGACCGCCGTCGCGGTACTCATAGAGGGGGACGCCCTCATCGCGCGGTGTGATGACGTAGGGCGGGTTGCTCACGATGAGTGAGAAGCGCTCTCCTGCAATGGGTTCGAGCAAGTCGCCGATCCGGAGGTCGAGCGGGAGCTGAGCGAGCGCAGCATTGAAGCGGGCATAGGCGAGGGCCCGATCGGAGATGTCCGTGGCGACGATCGACTCGGCGTGCGTGGCCAGATGCAGAGTCTGGACACCGCACCCGGTCCCGAGGTCGAGGGCCCGACCGACCGGGCGCCTGATCGTCCACGAGGCCAAGGTCGTCGAGGCGTGGCGAGCGGCTGACCGGTCGCCACATCGGACAAGTCGGACGCGACCCACCAGTCATGGGTCTCGTCCGCGTAGGGCCGCAGGTCGCAGGTTGCACCAACCTGGCCCCCGTCCCCGGTCGAGTGGCCTCTATCCCCGGTCGAGTGGCCTCTATCCCCGGTCGAGTGGCCTTCACCTGAAGTCGAGTGGCCTCCAATTGCCGGCTGGACCAGGCCCAGCTCGTGCGCCCCGGCCAGACCGAGCGAGGGCAGTGCCCGCTCGACGGACCCCGACGCCATCGGTTGCCCGAGGGTGAAGAACCGCGCCGCCCGTGGCCAGCAGCGCCGGCACCAGCTGCTCCCGCTGTAGAGCCGCCGACGCCACCGGCCCCAGCCGCGCGGCGATCCCGTCCACGGTGAAGGTAGCCGCGAGGAGGTCGCGCCGCAACGCCTCGATGAGGAGCGGGTCAGCCCGGGGTGGCGGGCTCATGCGACCACCATCAGTTGGCGCGAGGCTCTTCCGGGCCCGTCGCCACCGCCCCATCAGCCGAGTCGACAGCCGGCTCGTCGGCGACCCGCAGGGCCGTGTCGAGGTCGGCATGGATCTCAAAGATCTTGTCGAGGCCGGTGATGGCAAAAACCCGCAGGACCCGCTCGTCCGAGGCCACGAGCCGCAGCGACCCGCCGAGGGCCCGGGCTCGCTTGAGTCGTCCGACCAGGACCCCGAGGCCGGTCGAGTCCAGAAAAGTCACGTCGCTCAGGTCGAGAATGAGGTGGATTCGTCCTTGCCCCAACTGGTCCTCGAGCGACTCCCGAACGAGAGACGCGGTATAGACGTCGATCTCGCCGCCCATGCGGACAATGGTCCGATCACCGTGCTCGGTGCGCCTGATGGAGAGATCCACCTGCAGCCCTCCAATTTCCCTGATCGCGTAGGCCCTGCGGCCCCTGTTGACGCAGTACCCTGTTGCCCGCGTCTGCAACCGTACCGTGACGGGCATAGGTTGCTGCAATGGACATGGAGGACCGCCTGACCCGGTCTCGGGCCAGCCGCCGCGAGCCGGACCAGGAGCCTGCCGGCTTCGACCCGGTTGCCCTGCTCCACCACCTGGCCGGGGACCATCCCGAGCGACTGCTGCACGTCCACGAGGTGCCCGAGCGGCTCGAGCAGGCTGCCGACTGGCCCGAATGGATTGCCCCGACCCTGCACGGGGCTCTCACCGGGTCCGGAATCAGCGCCCCCTGGAGCCACCAGGTCGAGGTCGCCGAGTTGGCCCACGCCGGGAAACACGTCGTCGTGTCCACGGGCACCGCCTCGGGCAAGAGCCTGGGCTACCTCATGCCCCTGCTCACCGATCTCATCGAGGGCACCAGCGCCCCGAACGGGCGGGGCGCGAGCGCCATCTACCTTTCCCCCACCAAAGCCCTCGCCGCCGACCAACTCGCCCGGGTCGACGGGCTCGCCCTGCCCGGCGTGCGGGCCGCCACCTACGACGGCGACACCCCCACCGACGAGCGGCGGTGGGTCCGTGAGCACGCCAATCTCGTGCTGACCAACCCCGACCTGCTGCACCACTCCCTGCTGCCCGGTCACGAGCGCTGGAGTCCCTTCCTGCGCTCCCTGAGCTACGTCATCGTCGACGAGTGCCACGTCTACAAGGGCGTCTTCGGTGCTCACATGGCCGCGGTGATCCGACGCCTGCGACGAATCGCCTTGCGCTACAAGTCAACCCCCACCTTCGTCTTCGCCTCCGCCACTGTGGCTGAGCCCGAGGAGCACGCGTCACGACTTCTCGGTATGCCGCTCGCCTCAGTCACCCGCGACGGCTCTCCACGCGGGGCGATGACCTTCGCCCTCTGGGAGCCGCCACTCATCACCGACACGGACGGCCAGCCGAAGCGGACCAGCGCCCTGACCGAGACCGGTGACCTGCTCGCCGGGTGCGTGCGTGAGGACGTGCAGACCGTGGCCTTCGCCCGGTCCCGTGCCGGGGTCGAGGTCGTCGCGAAGATCGCTCGCGAGCGACTACCGGTCACCCTGGAAGCGAGCACAGCGGCATACCGCGGGGGTTACCTCCCCGAGGAGCGGCGGGAACTCGAGAAGGCCCTGCGCACCAGGCAATTACGTGGCTTGGCAGCAACGAATGCGCTCGAGCTCGGCATCGACGTCAGCGGCCTCGACGCGGTGATCCTCGCTGGCTGGCCCGGCACGTTGGCCTCCCTCTGGCAGCAGGCGGGACGGGCCGGGCGCACCGGGGATCGGTCGCTGGCGATCTTTGTTGCGGCCGACGACCCGCTCGACACGTTCGTCGTGCACCACCCGGAGTCGATCTTCGGCCGGGGCGTGGAGGCGACGGTCGTCGACCCGGACAACCCGCACGTCCTCGGGCCGCACCTCGCGGCTGCTGCGGCCGAGCTGCCCCTCACGCCAGGCGATTTCGCGATCTTTGGCCCGCAGACGCCGGCCCTCCTGGAGGCTCTGGTCGCCAAGGACATCCTCAAGCGACGGCCGAAGGGCTGGTACTGGGCCCGGCCTGACCGACCGTCCGACCACCTCTCACTGCGCGGCGCCGGGGAGCCGGTGCGGATCGTCGAGACCCGGACCGGTCGGGTCATCGGGACCGTCGATGACGCGTCGGCGCACGCGCAGGTCCACACCGGCGCCGTCCACGTCCACCAGGGGCAGACGTGGGTCATCACCGAGCTCGACCTCGAGGACCACGCGGCCACGGCGGTGCGCGGCGACCCGGGTTGGACGACCCACGCCCAGTCGGTGAGCGAGTTCGAGATCGTCCGGGAGCTGGAGCACCGCGATTGGGGGCCCCTGCGAGCCTCCTTCGGCCACGTGACGGTGCGACGCCAGGTCACCTCCTTCCTGCGCCGGCTGCCCGGCGGCGAGGTCATCGGCGAGCACCCGCTCGACCTGCCGGCGAGGTCGCTCGCGACCAAGGCGATGTGGTGGACGCTTCCCGAGGACGCGCTCGCCTCAGTCGGGATCGACGTGACGGACATCCCGGGCGCCGCGCACGCCGCCGAGCACGCCGCCATCGGGATGCTGCCGCTCTTTGCCACCGCGGACCGGTGGGACATCGGCGGCGTCTCGACCGACCAGCACCCCGACACCGGGCTGCCCACGATCCTCATCTATGACGGCCACCCCGGCGGGGCCGGCTTTGCTGAGCGTGGCTACCGCCGGTCCCTCGAGTGGCTCGGTGCGACTCGCGACGCCATCGCGGACTGCGAGTGCCAGCACGGGTGCCCGTCGTGCGTTCAGTCCCCCAAGTGCGGCAACGGCAACGAGCCGCTCGACAAAACCGGGGCGATCGCCCTGCTCGACCTGACGCTCCGGCACGCCCGCGCCTGCTGAGGCTCGACAGGGATGGTGGCGCCAACTTCGCGGGTGAGCAAGCCACCCCGGTAAGACATTCGGGGAGCGCGACACTAAGAGGGCATGGAAGTTTCTCCGGCGGCCGCCGAGCCGTCGCCGCGGACTCGCCGCGCTCCGACGTAGGACGGCTGCTGCTGACTCTCAGGGCTGCTGCTGACTCTCAGGACAGATGCGCCGCCTCAGTCAGGGGGCCACGGCACCGCCGAGACCCACTGACCCGAGACGGGTCTCCGTAGCCAGCGACGGCTCATCGCCCATTTCCCCTCGCACGTCTACTCACCGATCCCGAAAGGACCGTTCCATGCGCCCGACCCGAGCTCACCCGCTTCACGCGTTGACCCGGCTGTTAGCCATGCTCGCCGCCCTCCTCCTCATCGTGTTCGCCTCCGCAACGACGGCGAGCGCGACGACGGACGTCACCCTCGATGCCGGATGGCAGGAGTTCACGACCGCAGGTGGGGTCGGTGGCGCCTCAACCACCGGGCCCTTCCTCTTCGAGAGCACCAAGCTGACGAAGGTGACGGTCACCGACTCCTACTGCCACGGCGACGTGTTCTCCGTCTTCGACAACGGCGTGCACATCGGTGACACCGCTGAGATCGCGCCAGAGCTTCGCACGTGTCCGACCCGGTTCTACTTGTCGGACATCGCTCGTGCCGACCGCTCGATGGCCGACCCGACGTTCGGCCATGGCGTCTTCTACGTTGGCCCGGGCTCGCACTCCCTGGAGTTCGTGAACAAGGCCATCTGGAACGGCACCGACAGTGGCTCGGTTGGCTTCTTCCGGCTGGAGACGACCTCGGTGACCATGACCGACTGCAAGGACAGCAACTGGGAGAGCTTCGGCACACTGTTCACGAACCAGGGACAGTGCGTCGCACTCTCGAACACGCTGCGGCACCTGACCGCTGCCAATGTCGGTCCGGTCTCGTTCGAGGCTTCGCCGTTCGGGACCGTTGCTCGAGGCTTGACGCCGCCCGTGCCGGGGTGGCACAAGTGGATCGGTCCGTTCGCCCACGCCACTACCTACGACTTCAGGAGGACCGTCCCGATCACTCAGGCAGCCGGTAACGAAGTGTTGACCGCCACGGTGCCCGTCTCCCTGACCGGTGCGGGTGCTCAGGACTCCGCAGTGGTCACCGTCACCATGACGATGACTCCTCAGGACCGATTCTTCTCCTGGGTTCCCACCGGACAGTACGGGTCCTTGGGCAACACCGCCTGGGAGCTCGTCGGGGACCCCACCATTTCGGACCCCTCAATGGTGACGACCTGGACCTTCCGCTCGACGGCACCCGTCACGCCCGGAGTGGCCTACGACCCGATCGTCGTCTCGTTCAACGTCACGGACAACAGCACTTTCAACAACGTCGTCTACACCTTCAGCAACCCGGAGACCGCCAGCGCGTCGGCGACCGCAGCTGGTTACGCGACCACCACCGGCTCGGGGTGGTACCTGCCGCAGAAGTGAACGGACGCGGGTGACCGCGACTGATCGGCAGCGAGCCGGGCCTGATGCGCGAACGCGTCGGGTCCGGCTCGCCGCGAGGTCTGTGCTGAGGTCGACGCGGTGGTCGACGCAGTGATCGATGCTGAGGTCGACGCAGTGATCGACGCAGTGATCGGGCCGGCTCGCGAGCGGGCTACCGCCTCGGCTGGCCAGGGCCAGGCCGGCACGGCGACAGTCAGGTCGAGGACCGGCCCAATCGGACGGCAGGTGACGAGGCGGCCGTGATTCCGCTCGGCCACACCGGCGGCGACCGCGCACGCGTCCGACGGCGATCCGGACTCCAGCCGGGTGGCGCCCGCCAAGGCCGCCAGATCCGCTGCCAAGCGGGCCCGGTGACTGGCGAGCACCGCGGCTGCCACGGCCAACAACCCAACCGTGATGGTGACGATGGCAGCGACCACGCCCACGACGAGGACCGATGCGGATCCCTCGTCCCGGGCGGAGGGGCGTGACGCCCTCACGATTGGCTCACGCCTCTCTCGAGCGGCGTCACCGCCGAGGCGGACACCCTCCAGGACGGGACGAATCCGCCCCAACCACCCACCCTCGCCGACACGGTCACCCTCGCCTGATCGCTGTCGCGATCAATGGTCACGGTGGCTCCGGTCGGGCCACCCTGCACCGCAAGGCTTCTGATCGCGCTCAGTGAATCGCCCCTCGCAGCCGCCCGGCCTGCAGCGTGCACCGCGTCGACGCACCGGATCTGGTCGAGGGCGGCCATCAACCCTCCGAGGCAGATGACCAGCACCAGGGCGACCGCCGGGATGGCGACGGCGAGTTCGGCCGTCACCATCCCGCGCTCCCGGGTGGCCCCGGTCAGCGGCCGATGGAGCATCAGCCAGCGAGCCCGAGGGCGCTCTGGACGAGGCCGCTCAGGGCACTCTGGACCGCACCGGACTTGACGACGCCGAGCAGCACCAGCGCAAAGGTGCACGCAGCCATGATGCGATCAGCGGGACGACTGCCGTCAGGCAGAAGGCCGGCAGCAGCACCAACCCGAGCGGCAGGACCAGTCGGACCCCAGCCCGTGCCGCGGCCACCTCCAACCGCTCGATCTCGGCCTGCTGCAGGTCGTCCGAGACCCGGAGCAGGAGCGCCCCCGGCGCTAGGCCAGCCGCATGCGCCACCTGCAGGGCGCGCGCGGCCGGCTGCCACGCCACATCGACAGATGCCCACGCCTCACTCTCGGCGGCGCCCCACTGCAGGGCCGCCGCGACCTGACGCAGATCGCTGGCCGCTGCCGCAGAAGCCCCATCAGCCACGGAAGTCAGCACTGAGGTGGTCGGCAGGCCCGATCGATAGGCCAGCGCGAGCAGCACCAACGACGTCGTGACGTCGCGGCTCGTGACACCCCGCCTCGGGACGCTGCGAACTGTGGCTCGCGACCCGCGGGCGACGCTCCGGCGAGCTGCCCCAAGCGAGGATCTCCCGGCAGCACCACGCCCAGCCCCACCAGCACCACCACGCCCAGTCCCGCCAGCACGGGTCGCGAAGCGAGCGCCCCGCGCGTCCGAACGGGCTGGACAGCCAGGTCGCGGCCGCCGTGAGCAAGGCCGCCAGCAGTGCCGCCGTCATCACGACGCCCCCGCGGCTCGCACGATGCGTGTGCACCACCATCGCCCGAGCACGGTCAGGAGCGCGCCGATCAGCGCCGAACCAGCCGCGGGAGCACTGGACAGATACAGGGCGCTCGGGCTCAGGCCACACGCGAGCCCCAAGAGTGGCCCGGACAACGGGAGCGCCGTCAGCAGCGTCACGGTGGCCCGCGGACCCGCGATCGCGGCCGCGAGTCGGCGACGACGGGACAGCCCGGATCTCAGTTGGGCCGCAGCCCGGTCCACCGCTTCCGCAAGGGGCGCGCCGGTGCTCTCCGAGAGTCGCCAGGCGCTGGCGACGAAGGCCAGATCGGCGGATCCGGACTCCACCGCCCACGCCTCCCAGAAGTCCGTCGCTCCTTCGGCTGATGCACTCGTGCCCCTGGCGACCGCGGATCCGGACTCCACCGCCCACGCCTCCCAGAAGTCCGTCGCTCCTTCGGCTGATGCACTCGTGCCCCTGGCGACCGTGCCTGGCGCACCGACACCCGCACCAGCACCCAAATCCGAACCGACAGCGGCACCGACCCCCAGACGCGCACGGACACCCACGCTGGCAGCCAACTCGAACGAACGTTGCGGCGTGAGCCCGGCCCGCAGTGCCGGCGCAATCGCATCCAACAACTCGAGGGCTGCGGTCTCTGCCTGCCCTCGATGCCGTCTGGCCCAGCGAGCGCGGATCACCTCGATCGGGTCGATGTGCCACAGCGAGACTCTGGCAGCGTCCCCAGACTCTGAGCTCGGCCCTGGCGCAAGCTGACCCCGCACTGACCCACGCCTGAGGACCTGTTCGGCGACCTGTGCCTCGCGGTGC
>CAJDUR010000034.1_pt1 | contig 40145 bp, 33 predicted proteins | sample 7391191 | NCBI WGS metagenome assembly CAJDUR01 (sample SAMEA7055688, study PRJEB34461) | soil metagenome | biome: terrestrial ecosystem; feature: Peninsula; material: soil | place: Antarctica | collected 2016 | reverse complement strand
GTCGAGGTCCACGATCGTGGTGACGACCCGGGCCAGGAACTCACGATCGTGCGAGACGAGGACGACGGCGCTGCGCAGGTCCCGCACGAACGTCTCGAGTCGCTCGAGGCCGGCCAGGTCCAGGTCGTTGGTCGGCTCATCGAGCAGGACGAGGTCGAAGCGGCTGAGCACGAGGCCGGCCAGGCCCACGCGGGCGGCCTGCCCACCGGACAGGCCGGTCATCAGGGCATCGGGCCCCACGTCGAGGCCCAGCTCGGCGAGGGTCGGGGTGATCCGCTCGTCCAGATCGGCGCCACCGCTGGCGAGCCAGTGCTCGAGGGCGTCGGCGTAGGCATCGTCGGAGCCTGGGGCACTCTGCCCGAGAGCCTCAGCCGTCACCTCCATCGCGCGGGTGGCCTCCTGCACCCCGGTGCGTCGCATGATGCACTGGGCGACCGTCTCGCCCGGGACGCGTTCCTGTTCCTGTGGGAGCCAGCCGATGAAGGCATCGGAGGGTGCCGTCATCACCGTCCCCTCGAGCGGCTCCTGCGCACCAGCCAGCAGTCGCAGCAACGTGGATTTGCCCGCCCCGTTGGCGCCGACGACTCCGACGACGTCGCCGGGACCGACCGTCAGGTCGAGATCGGCGAACAGGGCACGGTGACCGTGTCCTCCGGACAGGCCCCTGACCACCAGGGTTGCGCTCATGAGGGCTACCTAGAAGGAGGCTGCGATGTCGAGTGCTCGCTGCAGGTCCGCCGGGTACGGGCTCTCGAAGTGCACGTAGGATCCGGTCCTCGGGTGCTCAAAGCCAAGGCCGACGGCGTGCAGCCACTGACGATCGAGTCGCAAGGTCGCGGCGAGCTTGGGATCTGCGCCATAGAGCGGGTCCCCGCAGCACGGGTGCTTGAGGGCCGCCAGGTGCACGCGGATCTGGTGCGTGCGCCCGGTCTCGAGTTGGATGCTGAGCAGACTGGCGTGCCGGAACGCCTCGACGACCTCGTAGTGCGTGACCGAGGGCTTGCCCGACTTCATGATCGCGAACTTGAACTCGTGGGCAGGGTGGCGACCGATCGGCGCATCGACGGTGCCGACGACCGGATCGGGAAGCCCCTGGACGAGGGCGTGATACGTCTTGTCGACGGAGCGTGAGCGGAACGCCTGCTTGAGCCGCGTGTAGGCCTCTTCGCTCTTGGCCACGACCATGAGCCCAGAGGTACCGACATCGAGGCGGCTGACGATCCCCTGCCGCTCCGGTGCCCCTGAGGTGGAGATCCGGTAGCCAGCTGCGGCGAGCCCCCCGACCACGTCGGGGCCCTCCCAGTTCAAGCTCGGGTGCGCAGCGACACCGACCGGCTTGTCGACCACGACGATGTCCTCGTCGTCGTGAATGATCGTCATGCCGGGCACTGGCTCGGCGCGGACCGGGACGGCCGGTCGCGACTGCGGGCCGGGCAGCGTTACCTCGAGCATGGTGCCGGCCGTGAGTCGCCCGGACTTGCCCACCGGGTTTCCCCCGAGGACGACATGGCCGGCCGCTGCCAGGTCAGCGGCCTTGGTGCGGGAGACCCCGAAGAGGCGGGCCACCCCAGCGTCAACGCGCTCCCCCTCGAGCCCATCGGGAACGAGCACGGTGCGTACCTCAGTCATCATCAGCCGTTCTGGTCTGGGTGTTCGCGTCGATGTTCTCGCCGGTGCTCGCGTCGGCGATCCGGTTGGTGCGCGCGTCGGTGCTCTCGGCGCCCTCGTCACTCTCGTCGCGTGCTCCCTCTCGCTTGCCGTCGATCCCGATCCCGCGGAGCGAGAGCAGCACGATGAGGATGGCCCCGGTGACGATCCAGATGTCAGCGACATTGCCGATGAACCAGCGGTTGTAGTCCAGGAAGTCGATGACGTGCCCCTGGCCTCCGCCGGGCGGACGGGCGAAGCGGTCGGTGAGATTGCCGATCGCGCTACCGAGGAGCAACCCCAGCGCGATGGCCCAGCCCCTGGATCCGAGGTCCCTGGCCACGAAGATGATGGCGGCCAGCACCCCCAGGGCAATGATCGTCATGACCCACGTGCTGTTGGCCCCCAGCGAGAGGGCCGCACCAGGGTTGCCGATGAGCTTCAACCGGATGAAATCACCGATGAAAGGCCGCGACTGCCCATCAGCCAGCGTGTTGAGCGCCACGATCTTGCTGATCTGATCACTCGCGTAAGCGGCTACCGCCACGATGCCGAGCAGCCAGAAATGGCGCCGACGGGTGGGACGGTGCACAGCGACCGCCACCGGGGCGTCGGGCACCGGGTGCTGGATGGGATGGTCTGAGGTCACGAGTTCTTCCGAGGCAGCGAACGTCGACGCCCACCAAGGGGACCTCGGCGGGGACATCGTCGAAGCGGGTCCGGCGTCAGTGACGAGCCTGCTTGTTCTGGCACGACAAGCACAGGGTCGCACGAGGACGGGCCTGCAGTCGAAGCTTGCCGATGGGCTTGCCGCAATTCTCGCAGATCCCGTAGGTGCCCGCGTCCAGCCGCTCCAGAGCGTGCTCGGTCTGCTCGAGCACGTCACGGGTGTTGTTGACGATGGCGATCTCGTGCTCACGCTCAAAGGTCTTGGCGCCGGCATCGGCCTGGTCATCTCCAGCGCCGGTGCCGGGTCCGCGCATCAGCGAGTCCAACTCCACCTCGCCGTGCTGCACCTCGGTGCGGTTGAGGCCGATCAGTTCGACCAACTGCTCGCGCACCTCGGTCAACTCCGCAGTCGTCCAGGGCGCCTCGTCCTCGGCAACCTTGAGTTGGGTCGCAAGCGCACGCACCGAAGGTGACGCCTTCCGAGCGGCCTTCGCGGGCTGCCTTCGTGGGCGCTCTCTCGCTCGGCGTCGAGGCCCGGGCTGTCGGCCTGGTGGCGGCTGCGCCAGTCGTCGAAGCTGCTGACTTCGCTGACGCCCCTTGCGTCGCGCTCGTCTTCTTAGCCGGCATCTCGCCCTCCGTGACTCGCCATTGAGAGTGGGTGGGCCGACCCTAGGCCCACACAGGGCGCCGCACAAACGTGGGCGCGACCACAAGATACGCGATTCACCCGCCGAACGAGGCAGGACCGCCCGGAAAGTCCGAGCAGTCCTGCCCCAGCGTCTGACGCGGCAGCGCTGCGATCAGCCGTGCTGCTGGTTCCCCTGCTGCTCGTGCTGCTGGTTCCCCTGCTGCTCGTGCTGCTGGTTCCCATGCTGCTCCTGCTGCTGCCCCTCATGCTGCTGGTTCCCGTGCGGCTGGTCCCCAGACTTGTCATCCTGCTGACCCTCGGGCGCGCCCTTGGTCGGCTCCTGCTCGTTGCCGTCCAGGTCAGTCAGCTGGCCCTGCAGGTAGGACTTGAGCTTGGAACGGTAGTCCCGTTCGAAGTTGCGCAATTCATCGATCTGCCGATCAATGACGCTCTTCGACTGGCCCAACTCGGCCAGCACGCTGGCCTTCTTCTGCTGGGCCTCGGCGACCATCCCGGTCGAGCGCTCCCGGGCTTCGGTGAGCATCTCGTCCCGCTTCGCCGTGGCCTCCGAGAGCAGCTGGTCACGCTTTGCCGTGGCCTCGGCGAGCATCTGGTCCCGTGAGCTCACGGCCGCTGCCGACAGCTCCTGGGCCGTCTTCGACGCCTCATCGTGCTTGCGCTGCCCAGTGTTGATCAGTTCGTCGTGCTTGCTCTGCCCGGCAGTGACCAACTCGTCGTGCTTTTTCTGACCCGTCGTGACCAGCTCGTCGTGCTTGCTCTGCCCGGCAGTGACCAGCTCGTCGTGCTTGCTCTGACCTGTCGTGACCAGCTCGTGGTGCTTGCTGGTGGCTTCGGAGATGAGTGAGTCCCGCTGTGCCAACCCGTTTGCCACGTGCTCATCGTGCAGGCGCTGAGCCAGCGCGATGACCCCGGCGGCATCGCCTGCTGGCGCCGCTGCCGCAGCACCACTCAGGGCCGCCACGGGGGCACCGGTCGAGCTCTTGGCCGAGCTTCCGGCATCGGACTTCGCCTTGACCGCTCGTTCCTCAGCCGCCCGAGCAGTGTCCTCGGCAGCCTTGGCCTTGGCTTGGGTCGCCTTCAGCGCTGCCTCTGCCTCAGCCACCTGGGTGGTCAGGGTGCGCAACTTGTTCTGTGCCTCATCGAGGGACTTCGAGTCCACCGCGGACTTCGCCGCTTGCTCCGTGCGCTCGGCGTCGGCCTTCGCCTTCTGGATCCTCTCCCGTGCATCCCGCTCGGCGTTGTCCGCGTCAGCCTTGGCCTTGGCTGCTCGGTCGGAGGCCGCCTTGAACGCACGCTCGGCGTCCTGGATCTTGGCGGACACCGCGGACAGCTTCGCCTCATCACCCGGCTTGCCCGCCACGACCGCCAGGGCCGCAGCGCCCTCGCCGCCACGCACTGCCGGCTGGTTCTTGCTGGCCCGGCAGTCATTGAGTTGTTTGAGATAGTCGTCGCGCTGCTCGATCAACGAGCGCATCTCAGCGACGATCTCGTCGAGGAAGTCATCGACGTCGCGCTCCTCGTAGCCACGACGGAACTGCGTGGTCTGGAAGTGCTTGTTCAGCACCTGCTCCGGCGTTAGGGCCATGGGTCACCTCTGTGAAGACGAAACGGACAGGGCCACCGTATCCAACGAACGGCTACGACCCAATCAGACATGATGCCACCGTCGGGCCCAGATACCTGCACGCGGCGCGCCCGCGGTGAGTTCGCACCACGGTGGAGCCCCGGGTCGAGACCAGGTCACGGCGGTGGTGGGACCGATCTGTCAGAAGAAAGCCGGGACGTTGAGCGCCATCGAGGTGAGCAGGATCAGCACCAAGAAGGACAGGTCGAGGCGCACTCCTCCGAGTCGCGGCGACGGGATCACCTTGCGCAGCGCTTTGAGCGGCGGATCGGTCACGGTGTAGATCGCCTCAGCCACGACGAGCAACGGGCCCTTCGGGTGCCACGACCGGGCCAGCACCTGGATCCAATCGATGATGAACCGACCGATCAGGGCGAGGAAGAAGAGGAAGACGACCACGCCGTAGACGGTCCAGAAAAGATCCATAACGTCAGTGTCGCCGATCTGGTGGCGAGGCCGAAATCGGGCCAGCCATCGGCTTCAGCGCCTCCTGCCAGAGTGTCCCGGGGCGGGCGACCACGGGCTGCGTCAACTCTGGTTGAAGAACCCGCGGGTCGTCGTGCCAGTCGGGACCTCGGGCTCGTCAGCGGCGATCTCGACGTGTGAGGGTGAGAGCAGGAACACCTTGGAGGTGACTCGTTCGATGGTGCCGTGCAGACCGAACACGAGGCCGGCGGCGAAGTCGACCAGACGCTTGGCGTCCGCATCGTCCATGTCGCTGAGGTTCATGATCACCGGAACCTGGTCACGGAACCACTCACCGATGTTCTTGGCCTCGTTGTAGGTCCGCGGGTGGATGGTCGTGATCCGGTTGAGGGTGCCGACCTCGGCGTCACGAACGACCGTGGCGATCGGGCGGCGGGCGCTGGGCAGGGCGGTGACCGCGGCGGTGTGCTGCCCGTGGTCCTCCGGCTGTCCCTGCTCGTCATAGGAGTCGTACTCGTCAAATTGCTCGTGACGAGGGTCCACTTCGGTCAGTCCGAGGTACTCCATCGTCTTGCGCAGTGCCCCAGCCATGGCCAACTCCCAAAACGTCGATTGCGGTCGCTCTAGACGTTACAGAAGTGACCAGCGTGTTCTGCGGATTGGGGGGTCGACACGCAGGCGTGTCGCGTCCTTCAGTGGGCAGTTCCCGGGCTCCCGGCTCGATCTTGTCCGGCACGGTTGCCCCGCGGGGCGGGACCATCCCGGGCCGAGCGCCGCACGATGATGCCAGCGAATCGGCCCGTTCGTCCGTCGCGGCGGTAGGAGTAGAGGTCAGGATCCTCGCGAGTGCAGCCTGGAAGCCACTGCACGGCAACGCCTTCCGTCGACAATTGCTCGACGACGCCTGCTGCCACGTCGATGGCGTGGGTGCCGGTCCAGGACCGGGCGGCACTGGCCGGGCTGCGCCCTGCGGCCTCCTGCGCCATCGCTGCGGGGACCTCGTAGCAGCGGCCGCACACCGACGGACCGACCACCGCGACGATCTGCTCGGCCCCGAGGCCGCGCATCCGCTCGAGAGCCTGCAGCACGATCCCGGCTCCCATCCCGGGTCGTCCCGCATGAACGGCCCCGATCACCCCGGCCGATTCGTCGAGGAGCAGGATCGGGACGCAGTCGGCGACCAGGACCGCAAGGGCGAGACCGGTGGCGGTAGTGACGATTCCGTCGACGTCCGGGGCCTCGCCCTCCCACGGGGCACTGACCTCGAGCACCGTGGTGCCGTGGACCTGGGCCATGAACAACAGTCGGTCTCGCGGCACGCCGACAGCCGCGGCCAGGGCGGACCGGTTGGCCTCAACGACTTTCGCCCGGTCCCCCACGTGGCCACCCAGGTTGAAACCGGCATACGGCGCCGCGCCCACCCCTTCGTCGCGGCCGGTGAACCACGCCTCGATCACCGGCCGTTCGGGGGCGGACGGACCGAGGGTCGAATGCCAGCGAAACACACCACCACGGTAGCGGCCGGGCAGCGCGACCCCACGGGATCCCTAGCCAGCCCTGACCGATACCAGGCCCTCGACCGACCCAGGGCGCTCGGCCGGCATCGGAACTCGACAGACAGGAACGCACCGGACCTGGGAGATACCTGGGCGATCTCTCGGTGGTCCGGTGCGCAACTGGGTTCGCCTGCCCGGGGAGGCCCATCAGGCGGCGAACGCCTCGGGCTACTTCTCGGGCTACTTCAGGGCTACTTGAGGAAGTCCGGCACGTCCAACTCGTCGCTCTCCTCAAAGGTCACCTGACGCGGCGGTTGCTGGGCAGGCACAGCCTGGGCGGGGGGCTGAGCCTGAGCCGGGGCAGGACGCTGGCCCGGTGCACCCTGGGGCTGCCCACCGTTGGGCTGGCCACCCTGCTGCGGCTGCCCACCCTGCGGCTGCCCACCTTGGGGCTGCGCAGGCTGTCGCTGGCCGGTCTGCGGCGCCGCCGACCCATTGCCCTGCGCCGGCCCGGGCTGCGCCTGCCGCTGGCCGGCCGCCTGCCCGAGCGCTCGCTCGTCGTGATGCTTGCTCGGACCACCGGCATCGAAGCCGGCGGCGATGACGGTGACCCGCACCTCGTCACCGAGGGCGTCATCGATGACAGCGCCGAAGATGATGTTGGCCTCGGGGTGCGCGGCCTCCTGGACCAGGCGCGCCGCCTCGTTCGTGCCGATCCGATCCCCATCAGGGCCGAGCCGGCACCCTGCATCACCGACTTGACGTCAGCGAAGTCGAGGTTGATCAGGCCGGGCGTCGTGATCAGATCAGTGATGCCCTGGACACCGGAGAGCAGCACCTGGTCCGCGGACCGGAACGCGTCCATCATCGAGACGTTGCGGTCGCTGATCGACAGCAGCCGATCGTTGGGGATGACGATGAGGGTGTCGACCTCTTCGCGCAGGCTCGCGATCCCGGTCTCGGCCTGGTTGGCTCGGCGACGACCCTCGAACGTGAACGGGCGGGTGACGACGCCGATCGTCAGGGCACCGAGGCCACGGGCGATCCGGGCGACGACCGGGGCCCCTCCGGTGCCGGTGCCACCACCTTCGCCTGCCGTGACAAAGACCATGTCGGCCCCCTTGAGGACCTCCTCGATCTCCTCCTCGTGATCCTCCGCGGCCCTCTTGCCGACCTCCGGGTCCGCGCCGGCGCCGAGGCCTCGGGTGAGCTCACGGCCCACGTCGAGCTTGACGTCGGCGTCACTCATCAGCAGCGCCTGAGCGTCAGTGTTGATGGCGATGAACTCGACGCCCTTGAGGCCGACATCGATCATCCGGTTGATGGCGTTCACGCCACCACCGCCGATGCCGACGACCTTGATGACGGCCAAGTAGTTCTGCGGTGCTGCTACCACGTGCGTGGGCCTTCCTGGGTGGTGGAGCTCAAATGACAGAGAGATTGGCGTCCGCATCGTGGTGGCACCTTCAACGTCGAGTTAAAGGTTACAGTTTGATCACGAACCATTGACCAGACGGTATGCGGTGTGGCACCTGCGAGCAACCCACGCCGCGGCGTGTCGCCACACCCTCTGGTCGGATCCGCGCTACCGGGCCACTTCAGGCCTCATGAGCATCACTGAACGCACCCGTCACAGGTTGATCGGCGGACTGGCGGCAGGATCCTCCGGAGAGCCAGAGTCCCGTTCAGCGGGTCACGGGCGAATTCGGCACGCTGACGTCGATCACCGTCCCCGGCTCGGTGGTCAAGATGGCCACCAGCCGCGACTTGACCTGCTCCTCCCCGGCACCTCCCCAGATGACGGTTCGCCGACCGGCCTTGGTCGAGAGAATGAAGCTCACCTGGTCCGAGGCCCCCACGGTGACCGACGAGACGCCGGCGCGGGTCTTCGGGTCCAGGGCTGCCAGCGCCCGGATCGCTCCGGTCAGGCCGGCTGCGGTGACCTGCTCCGACCCAGCCGTCACCAGGGGGATGCCTTTCGGCGCCTCCGCGACGATCCGAAAGCTCATTCCGTACTTATCTATAAGTTCAACTTGACCCTTAGGGTTCTTCGCAGCGAGCACGGCGACTCTGGGGGTGACCGAGATGACGATCGTGTGCGGCAGGCTGCGCGAGACGGACACCGACGAGTAGGCCCGATGAGAGATGAGCCGATCGGCGACCCCTCCGGTGTCGACCCTCATGATCGGGGTGCCCAGCGGGACGTCGGCCACCTTCTCGACCTCCACCGCGGCGCTCCCGGCCACCCCCTCGACCTGAACCCTGTCCGCGGTCGCGAGCGAGCTGTACCAACCGAGCCAGAAAAGACCGCCCACGAGGACCACCAGGGCCAGCGCGAGGCCGGCGATGAGTCTGGGACGCCGTCGAGCGGCAGCGGCCCTGCGCTCAAAACGTTCACGGGCCGACGGCAGGCCGGTCCCGCCCAGCCCCGTCCGGACCTGCGCAGCACGGGCCGACGAGCGCCGGCTGCCACGCAGGGAGTCGAGCAGCCTCATTGGGGCCCGCCCAGCAGGTGCAGGACCTCGGGCCCGACCATCGTCACGTCGCCGGCCCCCACCGTGAGGACCAGGTCGCCGGGCCGCACCAGGCCAGCGACGACACCCGCGACCTCGGACCAGGACGGGACGTAGTGCACCTCGGCCTCCGGGCGGGCAGCGCGGACGGCGTCCGCGACCAAACGCCCGGAGATGCCCGGCATCGGATCCTCTCGGGCCGCGTACACGTCCATGACGACCACGACATCGGCAGGCGCGAGACCCCGGCCGAGCTCCGTCGCGAAGTCGCGCGTTCGGCTGTAGAGGTGCGGCTGGAACACCACGACGAGCCGCCCGGTGCCACCCACCAGCGCCACAGCCGTCTCGACGACCGCAGCGACCTTACCGGCATTGTGGGCGTAGTCATCAACGAGGGAGACCCCGCCTACCGAGCCCTTGGGCTCGAACCGGCGGCGGGTGCCGGTGAACGCTGCGAGACCGGAGATGACGCGGGCCGGTGCCTGGGCCAGACCATGCACTGCTGCGCCATAGGCAGCCGCGGCGTTGAGCGCGTTGTGCCGCCCCGGCACCCCGAGCGTCAGTCGACGGGTCACCCCGGCGGCTCCCGCAGGTCCGTCGCCGGAGGGCAGGTCGCGTAGCCGCACCGACGAGGTGAGCCCCTCGGTTCGGTAGTCATCAAGTCTGAGGTCGGCGCCTTCGGTGAAGCCATAGGTGAGCACGCGGATACCGGCCGCACGCGCCCGCTCGGCCAACCGGGAAGCGCCCGCGTCATCGGCACAGGTGACGAGCAGCCCACCGGGCGAGATGGTCCGCACGAACGTCTCGTAGGCCGCCTCGACAACTTCAAACGTCTGGTAGAAGTCGAGATGATCTGCCTGCACGTTCGTCACGATTGCGACGTCGGGGTGGTAGACGATGAAGGAGCCATCGCTCTCATCGGCCTCGACCACGAAGATGTCATCCGCCCCATGGTGCGCGTTGGTCCCGTGCTTGGCCAGCTCGCCCCCCACCGCGAAGGAGGGGTCCAGACCACACCCTTGGAGCGCGACCGTGAGCAGCGAGGTCGTCGTCGTCTTTCCATTCGCACCGGCGATGGCCACCGGCCGCTGACCGTGCAGCAGCGAGGCCAGTGCCTGGGCCCGGTGCAGGACGGGCACGCCCCGCTCCCTGGCCGCGAGCAACTCGACGTTGTCGTCCCGGATCGATGAGGACATGACAATCATGTCGGCCCCCGCTTGGTGGGCCGGGTCAAAGCCGACGTGGACGGTGGCCCCTTCGCTGGTCAGGGCCTTGAGCACCGGCACGTCCTTGGCATCGCTCCCGGAGACCTCGATCCCCCGGGCCAGCATGATCCGGGCCACCCCCGACATGCCGGCGCCGCCGATGGCGAGGAAGTGGACGTGGCCCAGGTCCTCGGCCGGAGGGGTCGGCGCCATGAAGTCGAACCGGGCGGCGGCGAAAGGGTGCTCGGCAGTCGGGGTGGAGGGGGCCGACGGGGCCGGGGCCGACGGGGCCGGGGCCGACGGGGCCGGGGCCGACGGGGCCGGGGCCGACGGGGCCGGGGCCGACGGGGCCGGGCTGGACGACGACGCGCTGGACGGCGACGCGGTGGCTGGGCTGGGCGGAGTCGCGGCGGGGTCGGTCACGGCCGACTCCCCCACGCCACGTCGACGAGGTCGGCGAGGCGTTCATCGGCCAACGGCTCCCCCAACCCCTTGGCGGCCCGAGCCATCAGCCTCAGCCGCTCGCCGTCGGTGACGAGTGGGATCAACTCGCGATCGATCCAGTCAGCGGTCATCGCGGCATCCTCGACGAGGAGACCGCCACCGGCGGCGATCACCGCCTTCGCGTTGAGACGCTGCTCGCCGTTGCCGACCGGAAGCGGCACGTAGACACCGGGCAGACCGACGGCGGTCAACTCGCAGACGGTGTTGGCACCGGACCGGGCCACGACGAGGTCAGCGGAGCTGTAGGCCAACTCCATCCGGTCCGCGTAGGGCACCACGACGTACGGCGCGCCGCCGGCGGGCACCGTCGGCATGAACTCCTTGCCGAGCCCGGTCACGTGCAACACCTGGATCCCGGCAGCACTCAGGACCTCGGTCCGCGCCGCGAAGGCGTCGTTGAGTCGCTTGGCTCCGAGCGATCCACCGGTGACCAGGACGGTGGGCCACTGTCCGTCCAGACCGAAGTGCTCGAGGGCCTGTGACCGCATGGCCTCCCGGTCCAGCGTCGAGATCTCGCGGCGCAGCGGCATACCGAGCGGGGTGGAGTGCGCCAGCTCGGTCGCAGCGAACGTGGTCGCCACGAACGGTGTCCACCGGGCCCCCAGCCGATTGGCGAGGCCGGGCTTGGCGTTCTGCTCATGGATGACGATGGGCACCCGGCGTCGGCGGGCCGCGATGTAGGCGGGGGTGCTGACGTAACCGCCGAAGCCGACCACCACCTGGGCGCCGCACTCGTCGATGGCCTGACCGGCCGCAGCCACGGCGGCCTTGAGCCGACCGGGCAAGCGCAGCAGGTCGCCGCTGGGGCGGCGCGGCAGGGGCACCTTGGGCACGAAGCGCAGGTCGAACCCGCGGGCGGGGACGAGGCGGGCTTCAAGCCCCGCCTCGGTCCCCAGAGCGGTGATGGTGATCTCGGGATGACGACGCACGAGCGCGTCGGCGAGCGCGAGCAGCGGCGAGACGTGCCCGGCGCTCCCCCCTCCCGCGAGCAGGACCGAGGTGGGCGAGGACAGCGGAATCACCGACTTCTGCGCAGGGACGAACGGGACGGCAGCACGGCCAGGGATCGTTTGATCAGGCTCGGCCGGGCCGCGAGCAGAGCTTTGCACCCGGGCTCGTTCCGGGCGAAGGACAGGAGCATCCCCAGGGCGAACAGGGTCGTGACCAGCGACGAGCCGCCCGCGGACACCAGCGGAAGGGGCACCCCGATGACCGGGATGATCCCGATCACGGCGCCGATGTTGATCATCGCCTGTCCCAGCAGCCAGGCCATGATGCCGCCCGTCGCGATCCGCACGAAGCGGTCCTGGGTCCGCATCACGAGCCGGTAGCACGCCCACGCCAGCAGGCCGAAGAGGAAGAGGATCATGAGCGTTCCGGGCAGGCCGAGCTCCTCGCCGATGATCGCGAAGATGAAGTCGTTGTGCGCCTCGGGCAGCCAGGACCACTTCTCCTTGGAGGCGCCGAGCCCTACTCCCCACCACCCGCCGTCGGCGAGGGCATAGAGGCCGTGCACCGACTGGCCACAGGCACCGTCCGGGTCGGACTGGCACTCGGGCGAGAGCCAGTTGGTGATCCGGGCCATCCGGTTGCCGCTGGTCAGCACCAAGGCCACCACCCCGGCCACGCCGAGGAGGCCGACGCCCGCGAAGAAGCGTCCCGGGGCGCCAGCGACCGCGAGGATCGCACCGATGATCATCAGCAGGACCAGTCCGGTACCCAGGTCGTGACCGGCGAGGACCAAAGCCAGCACCACCGTGCAGATCGGCACGAGGAACGGGAGGATGGCGTGGCGGATCTGGCCCACGAGCGTGCCCTTGTTGGCAAAGATCAACGCTCCGACGAGCACGAGGGCCACCTTGGCCAGCTCCGAGGGCTGCACGGTGACCGGACCCAGGGCGATCCAGTTGCGGTTGCCGTTGACCTCGTAGCCGAGGCCGGTGAAGACGAGCACCTGCAGCGCTATCGCCACGGCGAGCAGCGGGATGGCCAGACGCTTCCACCACAGCACGGACAGCCGCATCGCGAATGCTCCCGCGATCGTCCCGATGACGGCGAACAGCAACTGCCGCAGGAAGACCGAGTAGGCCGCCCCGTCGCTGAGCATCGAGGACACACTCGATGCGGAGAAGACCATGATGAGACCGAACACCACGAGGGTGATCGTCGTGCCGAGCAGGAGGTAGTACGTGGTCACCGGGGACTCGAGTTTGCCGATGAGGGGCAGTGAGAACGCTCCCCCGTCATCACTCTGGCTGCTCTCGGATGCCCCAGCGGCACGGCGAGAGGTGGCCGCCGTCTTGCTGTCTGACGTCGCGGCCGGAGCGATCGTCGAACTCATTGGTCTCCCCCCTGCGCGATGTGGCGCCGGACTGCCTCCTCGAAGGCGTCGCCCCTGGCGGCATAGTTGGTGAACATGTCCATCGAGGCTGCCGCTGGTGCGAGCAGCACCACGTCACCCGGCTCCGCGAGACGGGCGGCGTGCTGCACGACGGCCCTCATGACATCAGTGTCGGTCGAACCCACGTCCACGACGGGGACATCCGGCGCGTGTCGGGCCAAAGCCTCGGCGATCACGGCCCGGTCCGCGCCGAGCAGGATGACGGCGCGCAACCGCGGCGCCACGTCTGAGACGAGCGAGTCGATGTCCGCGCCCTTGAGCAGACCGCCAGCGATCCACACGACGCTGTCGAAGGCGTGCAAGGCCGCGCCGGCCGCGTGCGGGTTGGTGGCCTTGGAGTCGTTGACCCAGCGGATGCCGTCGGACCGCGCGACTTCGGCGATCCGGTGCGGGTCCGGCCGGAAGGCTCGCAGTCCGTCCCGGACGGCCAGCGGCCCGACTCCGTAGGCCCGGGCCAGGGCGGCGGCGGCCAGGGCGTTGGCCACGTAGTGCGGGGCGACCGACGGCGCGTCACCGCGCAGATCGGCCAGCGTGCAAAGCTCGGCCGCCGAGCGTTGCCGCTGCCCGACAAAGGCGCGGTCGGCCAGCACGTCCTCGACCAACCCGAGCTGTGACGGTGCCGGGATCCCGGTCGTGAACCCGATGGCCCGGCATCCTTCGACCACCTCCGCCTCCATGACGAGGTGCTCGGTCTGCGGGTCGTTGACGTTGTAGATGCAGGCGAGGTGGGTGTTGGCGTAGACCTTCCCCTTGGCCCGGAGGTACTCCTCGTAGGAGCCGTGCCAGTCGAGGTGGTCCGGTGCGACGTTGAGGCACGCCGAGGCCACGGCGGAGATCGATCGCTGCCAGTGCAACTGGAAGCTGGACAGCTCGACGGCCAGGACGTCGTAGGGCTCCGGGTGCAGCACGGCCTCGAGGATCGGGGTCCCGACATTGCCCGCGGACGTCACCCGGAGGCCGGCTGCCCGGAGGATCGAGGCCAACATCTTGACGGTGGTCGTCTTGCCGTTGGTGCCGGTGACGGTGAGCCAGGGGGCGGCCCCCGTGGCGGCCCGCATCCGCCACGCCAACTCGACCTCGCCCCAGACCGGGATCCCGGCTGCTGCGGCAGCGAGCATGAGGGGGTCGTGCGGCGGGACCCCGGGTGAGGTGACGACCAACTCGGTCCCGTCGGGCGGCGTGCGCATGTGCTCCGGGCCGAGTCGCACGTCGACCCCGAGGATGGTCAGGACCTGGCCACGCTCGACGATCGCGTCCGTCGTGTCCCGGGACACCACGATCACGCGGGCACCGCGCTCGGCCAGGGCATCGGCAGCCGCGAAGCCGGAGACACCCAGTCCCACGACGAGCACCGCGAGGCCGGACCAGTCGGCGTCCCGGTGGGTCAAGCCCTCCCGGGGCTCGTAGGTCGGGTCGTAGCTCATGCGGCTCCCACCACCCACTCGGCGTAGAAGATCCCCAGGCCGAAGGCCACGAAGAGTCCGGCGATGATCCAGAAGCGGATCACGATCGTCACCTCGGCCCAGCCCAGGAGTTCGAAGTGGTGTTGCAGCGGCGCCATCCGGAACACCCGTTTGCCCGTCGACTTGAACGAGATGACCTGGATGATGACCGACAGCGTGATGATGACGAAGAGCCCGCCCAGGATGATGATGAGCAGCTCGGTCCGCGTCGTGATGGCCAGCCCGGCGAGCGCCCCGCCGAGGGCCAGCGAGCCGGTGTCCCCCATGAAGATCTTGGCGGGGGACGCGTTCCACCACAGGAAGCCGAAGCAGGCGCCCATCCCAGCGGCTGCCACGAGCGCCAGGTCGTGCGAGTCGCGGACCTCGTAGCACTTGATGCCCGGATTGGTCTGGCAGTTCTGGTTGAAGGTCCACAGGCTGATCAGCACGTAGGCCCCGAACACCATCGTCGAGACGCCGGTCGCCAGGCCATCGAGGCCATCGGTGAGGTTCACGCCGTTGGACGTGCCGGCGATCATGATGTTGGCCCAGATGACGAAGAGCAGCATGCCGAGCAGCGTCCCCGCGAACGCGAGGTTGATGTTGGTGTCCCGGACGAACGAGATGAACGGCGAGGCGGGCGTGCGGTACTGGCTGTTGGGGAACTGGAGCGCGAGCACCGCGAAGATGACGCCGACCAGCGCCTGCCCGAAGAGCTTCTCCTTGGACCGCAACCCCAGGCTGCGCTGCTTGCTGATCTTGATGTAGTCGTCCAGGAAGCCGACGACGCCGAGCCCGCTCATCAGGAAGAGGACGAGCAGCCCGCTGGCCGAGGGCGGCGTCAAGGTGACGAGGTGGGCGAGGAAGTAGGCCCCCAGCACTGCCGCCAGGATCACCGCCCCGCCCATGGTCGGCGTGCCGCGCTTGGTGTGGTGCGACGTCGGGCCGTCATCTCGGATGAACTGTCCGTAGCTGCGCTTGACGAGGAACTTGATCAGCACCGGGGTGCCGAGCAGCGAGATGAGCAGTGACAAGGCGGCAGCTGCGAGGACACCCTTCACTGCGTCACCTTCTCCCCGGCAGAACCGTCAGTGCCGTCAGTGTCATCAGGGCCGTCAGTGTCATCAGGGCCGGTGCGGCCCGTGTCGTCGATCCCGGCGAGGCGGTCGCCGAGCCACCGTAGCCCGCTGTCCCTGCTGGACTTCAACAACACCACGTCCCCGGGCCGGAGCCGCTCCCCGAGGAAGTCGTGGGCCGCGTCCAGGCCCTCCACCCAGTCGGCAGCGGCGTAGGCCCGCGCCCCGTCTCCCACCCCGACGACGCGGTCGATCCCCCGCTGGGCGGCATACGTCCCGATGCTCGCGTGCTCGGCCTCGCTGTCGGGTCCCAGCTCGAGCATCTCCCCGAGCACGGCCCAGCGTCGACCGGTCGTGGCCATCGCGGCCAGCGCGTCGAGGGCGGCCCGCATCGAGTCGGGGTTGGCGTTGTAGGCGTCGTTGACCACGATCACCCCATCAGGACGTTCGGTCACCTCCATGCGCCACCGGCTGACCGGGCCAGCCGCGGCGAGCCCCGCCGCCACCTGGTCGAGGGTGAGGCCAACTTCGAGCGCTGCCGCGGCCACCGCCAGGGAGTTCCCGACATGGTGGGCACCGCTCAGGCGCAAGGTGATGCGGGCGCGCCCTTGCGGACAGACGAGGTCGTATGCCGCTCTCCCCCGCTCATCGAGCACGACGTCCTCCGCGCGCACCTGCGCCTCGGGCGAGAGCCCGACGAAACGCACCCGGGAGGCGAGCCCGGTGGCCATGCCCGCCACGATCGGGTCGTCGACGTTGAGGATGCTGAGCCCCTCCGCAGGGACCGCCTGAGGGAGCTCGGCCTTGGCGACAGCGATCGCCTCACGCGAGCCGAACTCGCCCACGTGAGCGGTGCCGACGTTGAGCACGATCGCGACCTGCGGCGGCGCGATCCGGGTGAGGTAGGCGATGTGACCGATCCCGCGGGCACCCATCTCGGCGACGAGGAACCTGGTCGTCGGCGTCACTCGACACACGGTCAGGGGCACGCCGATCTCGCCGTTGAGTGAGTCGACCGGGGCGACGGTGTCGGCGACCGAGGCGAGCACCGACGCGAGGAGGTCCTTCGTGGTCGTCTTTCCGGAGGAGCCGGTGATGCCGATGACCCGCAGCTCGGGGGCTCGATCGATCACTCCCCTGGCGACAGCACCGAAGGCGGTCTGCACGTCGTCGACGACGACGCACGGCAGGTCGTCCACGACCCTGGAGGTCAGGGCGGCGACCGCACCCTGCCGCGCGGCAGAGCCGACGTAGCGGTGACCATCGGCGTGCTCACCGATGCGCGCCACGTAGAGACTGCCGGCGGCGCAGTCACGCGAGTCGGTCGTCACCGGGCCGTCGACGATGATCTCCTCGGGGATCGGGGCGCCGTGCAGCGTCCCTCCCGTCAGGTCGCGGATCTCCTTCAGGGTCAGCGCAATCATGGCGTGGCTCCGGTGGCCTGAGGGTCGGGCCGGGTCTCAACTGGGGTGGGCCCCGGTTGAGTATCGGCCGAGGGATTGGCCCGGATCGCCGCCAGGATCGAGTCCCGGTCGTCGAAGGGGTGGATCACGCCGTCAATCTCCTGACCCTTCTCATGGCCCTTCCCGAGCACGACGACCGTATCGACGACGGTGTCGGGGACAGCAGCAGCACTGGACTCGCTGGGCTCAGTGGGCTCAGTGGGCTCGGTGGGCTCCCTGGGCTCCCGCTCACCGTCGCCACGCAGGGCCGCACCGAGGCTCGCCATCGCGATCGCCTCGGCGATGGCCGCCCCCCGGGCTCCCCCGTCGATCACGTCCACCGCCACCGCCTGACCGGCGGCGATCAGGTCCCGGGCGCCGACGGCCACCGCCGAGCGGATGGCCACGGGGTCCTCGGACCGTGGGTTGTCGTCGGTGACCACCACGACATCGGCCCGGCGCGCTGCGGCGGCCCCCATGGCTGGGCGCTTGCCAGCATCGCGGTCGCCGCCGGCGCCGAGGACCGCGATGAGGCGTCCCGTCGTCGACGGACGCAACGCATCGAGGGCGGCGTCAACCGCGTCCGGGGTGTGGGCGAAGTCGACGATGCACCTCGGCCGGTCGGGCCCACCCTCGACGACGACCTCCATCCGCCCCGGGACGGTCGGTGGCGACGTCATCGCGGCCTGCACGTCGGTCGGTGTGATGCCGCACTCGAGCAGCGCCAGCGCGGCCAACGCGGTGTTGGCGATGTTGAAGGTGCCCGGGAGGTGCGACACGAGGTCGAGGGTCACGCCGTCCCGATGGCGGGTGAGCGAGAACGCTCCACCGGCAGGCCCACCCGCGTCCCCACCGGCGTCCCCGCTGACGCCGACCCGGACCTGCCAGTCGGCCGGATGGGGCGCGGAGGCCGCGGTGGCCAGGGTCATCACGGGGACCCGGGACTCAGCAGCCAGCCGAGCCCCCCATTCGTCATCGACGCAGACGACACCGCGGCGAGAGCGCTCCGGGGTGAAGAGTTCCGCCTTGGCCAGGAAGTAGGCCTCCATCGAGGGGTGGAAGTCGAGGTGGTCCTGAGAGAGGTTGGTGAACAGGGCCACGTCGTAGCGGACGCCGTCGACCCGGTGCAGGCTGAGGGCGTGGCTCGAGACCTCCATGACGCAGTCCTGCACTCCCTGCTCGCGCATCACGGCGAGGATGGCATGCAGGTCGGTGGTCTCCGGGGTGGTGCGCAGGGACTCGAGGCGCACGTCGCCGATCCGGGTCTCCACGGTGCCGATCAGGCCGGTCCGGTGTCCGTGGGCGCGCAGGGCGGACTCGATGAGGTAGGCGGTCGTCGTCTTGCCGTTGGTGCCGGTGATGCCGATCATCGTCAGGTCGGTCGACGGGTGGCCGTAGATGGCGTCCGCGACCGACCCGAGGATGGCCCGCGGATCCTCGACCACGATCACCGGCTCCGTCGCTACCGGACCGGTCGGACCGACCGTCCCGGCGGCGATCAACTCGGCCCCGTCGGCATCGGTGAGAATCGCTACCGCCCCACGAGCAAGGGCATCCGCGGCGAAACGCGCCCCATGGACGTTGAAGCCCGGCAGAGCGGCATACAGATCGCCGGCGCGTACCGACCGACTGTCGAGCGTCACACCGGTGATCGTGAGGTCCGTACGGTCTGCGACGTGCGTGCGGCTGACCGCGTCGACCGTGGGGGCTGGCTCCCCGACCAGTCGCGTCAGTGAGCGAAGGGACAGGCCCGCAACCTCGGGACGGATCAGTTCAGGCGACACGTCGTCCAAATCTACAGCCCATCGCGCTTTGCCTGCGCATTGCTGAGGACGGTGGGATCCGAGTCGGACAGCGGGTCCTGTGCGAAGACGTGATATGTCAGGGGGGAGGGCGTGCTGGGTGCCAGGTCGTCCCGCTCGATGAGATAAGTCATGACCTGGTTGAAGACCGGTCCGGCGAGCGCGCCACCGAACATGCCCGACGTGGGCTTCTGGATGAAGACGCCGACGACGTACTTCGGCTTCTCGGCCGGCGCGTAGCCGATGAACGAGGCGGTGAACCCGTTGTAGCGCTTGAGCTTGTCGTCGTAGCGGTCCGATGTCCCCGTCTTGCCTGCGACTCGGTAGCCCTTGATCCGGGCATCCATGGCCGTGCCGTTCGTGCCCGTGACCTCCTCGATCATCCGGCTCAACTCCGTCGCCGTGTCCGTGGAGACCACCCGGGTCCCCTGCGGCGCCGGGGCCGGGACGAAGGTGCCGCTGTCGTTGTAGGCGCCCTCCACCAGGGTGGGCGACATGCGGACCCCGCCATTGGCGATGGTCTGGTAGATGCCGGTGGCCTGCACCGCCGTCGCTGACCGACGCCGAACTTGCGGTAGTAGGCGTCCATCGTGGCCGGGGCGACCCGCTCCCCGATGAGGATCGTGCCGATGTTGGAGGACTTGGCGATGACGCCCGTCGCGGTGAGCTGCTCGACCGCGTGGTTCTCGTTGTCCTTGAAGTTGCCCCCGCCGCGGGCCAGCCGGTTGGGCACGATGACGCCCGTGTCGGGGGTGATCTTCTTTTCCTCGAGGGCCGCAGCGAGCGTCATCAGCTTGCCCGTCGAGCCCGGCTCGAAGGCATCGTTGAAGGCCACGTTGCCGAGATTGGCCCGGTTGGCCTGCGTCAGGTTGTTGGGGTCGAAGGATGGATAGCTCGCCGCGGCCCGGACCTTGCCGGTCGCTGTCTCGAGGACCACCACCGTCCCCGACTCCGCGCCGACGGCATCCACCTGTTTGGCCACGGCGTTCTGGGCGAACCACTGCAGGTCCGAGTCGATCGTCAGGCGGACGGCCCGACCATCGACCGCCTCGGTGTCGACCCGGTCCGAGCCCGGGATGATGTGGCCATCGCGAGCCTGCTCGGCCACGGTCGTCCCCGGCGTGCCGGACAGCGTCTTGTTGAGCATCACCTCGACGCCGAAGGCAGCGGTCTGGTCCGAGGGCTTGACGATGCCGACGAGTTGCCCCATGGCCATCCCGGTCGGGTACACCCGCGCCGCTGTCCGCTCAGCGCCGATCCCGGGGATGCCCAGGGCACGGATCTCCCGCCACACGGTCGGGTTGACGTTCTTCTTGACGATGACGTAGCGCGTCCCGGGCTTGGTGAACTTGGCGGTGAGGGTCGGCACATCGATCTCGAGCAGGTCGGTGAGGGCTGCCGTCGCGCCGGCGACACCCACCTTGGTGCGGACATCGTCGATCTTGACCGTGTAGGCGCTCACGGCCGTGGGGTCGGCCACGACGTTGAAGCGCTCCACGCTCTCGGCGAGCACCCGGCCATCGGTGTCCAGGATCGTGCCGCGCATGGCTGGCGTGACGGTCTTGACCGATCGCTTGCTCAGCGCAGCCGCCTGCGTCGCCGAGGCGTCGAACGCCTGGATCCGGAACAGCTGTGCTGCAAAGACCGTGAAGACGATGAGCACCGCAGCCAGCATGACGCGAATGCGCCGGCGCGGATTGGCCGCCTCGAGGCGCAACCGCCGACGCGGCCGACGTGGTCCAGCTGGGGCCGCAGCGCGGGATCCGTTGGCGGCCGCGCCGCGGGGCCCGGCCGACCCTCGGCCCTGAGCCCGCGGGGGCGCCACCTTGGGCGTGGCCTGAGAGGTGGCCTTGGGGGTCGCTCTCGAGCTAGTCCTCGAGGTGGTCTTGGAGGCCGACGCGCCTCGACCCTTGCCGGGCGGCGTCGCCCGGTCTCTCGAGTCGTTGGCGGCTCTGCCGCGAGCGCCACCCGGCGTCGAGCCCTGGCCTGGGGACGTGCTTCCGCGCGGCGTGCGCCGGGGGTCACTCCCTCGGTTCTGAGTCACGGGTTCACCTCGGTGCGGCGGTCGTGGTCGGTTGGCTCGTGCTGCTCGATGTCGGGCTGCTCGGTGTCGTCGGTTGGGTCGTCGGTTGGGTCGTCGGCCGGCTCGTCGCGGACGGCGCGGCGGGCTGGCCGGACGCCCCTAGTGTGGCTGGCACCGGGGTCCCGGGCACGGCACCGGCGCTCTTCGGCGTGGCGGGAGCAGCCGGGGCAACCAGCGGCGCAGCCGGCGGCAGTGCGGACTTCTGGGCCGACACCGACACCTTCTTGGCGGCCGCGACCAGCTCGGCGGCGGCCTTCTTGGCGGCCGCCGACGGCGGCGTCGGGCTGATCACGATGGGGAAGGCCTGATTCCGGCTCGCAGGGGACGCGGTGCCGGTGATGGTGCCCGTGGCCAGGTCGATGTAGGCCCGCTCGTTGCTGCGCACCATGCCGAGCTGACTGGCCTTGAGGGCCAGCGCCCCGGCCGAGGATGCGGTGTTGACCTGCTCCCGCAGGTTGCTCGCGGAATCGCCGAGGGCTGTCGACTCCCGTTGGAGCTGGCCGAGGGCGATCGACCCCTGCGCCAGCGCCGTGTTGAGCACCAGCAGGGCGAGCAGCCCGCACGTGAGCAGCACGATGCACGTTGCGGCAAAGGCGCCGTTGCCGGTGTTGCGGATCTGGCTCGGGATGACCCGCAGCGGCGGGAGACCCGAGACGCGGCGCGGAGCACGCAGGGGGCGGGCCGTGGCGGTCATCTGGCTCATCGAGCGAATCCCTTCAGGGGGTCGTGCCGGGTGGGTCGGGTGTCTCTGATGCGTTCGGCGACACGGAGGTGGGCTGAGGCCGCACGCGGGTTCTGTGCCACCTCCGCTTCGCTCGGCTCCTCGCCGCCACGAGTGATGAGGGCGAGGTAGGGCGCGTGCTCGGGCAGTTCCACGGGCAGACCCACCGGCGTGCTCGACGTGGCTCCGGCAGCGAAGGCCCGCTTGGTGATCCGGTCCTCGAGCGAGTGGAAGCTGAGGACCGCGACTCGCCCGCCGAGGGCGAGCCGCTCGATGGCGACCCCGACGGCCCTGGACCAGCCACCCAGCTCGTCGTTGACTTCGATGCGCAGCGCCTGGAAGGTGCGCTTGGCCGGGTGGCCGCTCTGCCGTTGGGACGCCATCGGGATGACTCGCCGCAGCAGGTCGACGAGCGCGCCAGAGGTGGTGAACGGCTCGGACTCCCGCTCGCGCACCACCGCGGTGGCGATCTTGCGGGCGAAGCGCTCCTCGCCGAAGTCCCGGAGGATCCGGGTCAGGTCCTGCGCCGAGTAGGTGTTGAGCACATCGGCGGCGCTCTGGCCGCGGGACTGGTCCATTCGCATGTCGAGCGGGGCATCGACGCGATAGGCGAACCCGCGATCGGCCTCATCCAACTGGAGCGAGCTGACGCCCAGGTCGAAGAGCATTCCGTCCGCGTGCGAGTAGCCCAACACGTCAAGGACCTCCGCGAGCTCGTCGGCGACGGCGTGCACCGGCGTGAACCGGTCGCCATAGCCCTCGAGTCGGGCCCCGGCGAGGGCCAGCGCCTCCCGATCGCGGTCGATCCCGATGACGGTGCACTCAGGGAAACGTTCGAGGACCCCCTCGGCGTGGCCCCCCATGCCCAGGGTGCCGTCCACGTGCACGGCACCGGGTTTGCTGATCGCGGGCGCCAGCAACTCGAGGATCCGATCGCGCATGACGGGGACGTGGCGTTCGTGCGCCGGTCCTCGGTTCGTCATCGCGAAGAGGCCTTTCCGTGAGGCGGTCGTGGTGAGTGGGAGGTGGGTGGCGCGGTGCTGGTGACGGGGCGTCGTGATCGGTTCTGGAGATCGGTGCTGGAGATCGGTGGCCGGGTCCCTGCGAACTGGTCCCCATCCGCTGCCTCGCCCGAAACGGGGGAAGTCGTCTCGGGAGTGGAGCGGCTGGAGGCCAGCACTCAGGCGTGCGGACCGCCGGGCTCAGAAGAGTCCGGGGATCACCTCCTCCTCGGTCTCGGCATAGGCCTGCTCGGCCGCCTCGAGGTAGGTGTTCCAGACCTCGGTGTCCCAGACCTCGAGCCGCCCTCCGGCGCCGATGACCGTGACGTCGCGATCGAGCCGCGCATAGGTGCGCAGGTTGAGCGGGATGGTGAAGCGGCCCTGCTTGTCCGGGGCCTCGTCAAAGGCACCCGAGAGGAACACGCGGGCGTAGTCCCGCCCGGCCCGCGAACTCGTCGGCGCCTGCTGGATCGACGCCGCCAGCCGCTCGAACTCGTCCCTCGGGTAGATGAAGAGGCAGCGTTCCTGGCCGCGGGTCACCACGAGCCCATCCGCCATGCGGTCGCGGTACTTGGCCGGCAGGAAGAGTCGTCCCTTCTCGTCCAGCCGGGGTGTGTGCGTCCCGAGAAACATGGTCCGCCACCTCCCCTTGCTCGACCCAACGGCGACCACTGCCTTCCAACGAGCCCCACCCTACTCCACTTCACTCCACCAGCAAGCCCACAACGGCTGATTTCGCGAGAATTCTTTAACGTTTCCACAGGTCAGGTGAGGCCGCACATATCGCCGCGGTGGGGCAAAGTGGGGGGAAGATGGGGGATGGAGCCGGAGTTGCGCACAAAATTTGGTCTCCATCCGGTCACGAGTGCAGCCGCATGCGTGATGAGCGGCCCGCGCGGGGGAAGATCTGACGGTGCCGACGGCGACGGGCCCGTCAGGAGCCCTCCGGCCATCCCGGAGGACAGAATTCAAATGCGGAGGACAGAGTGACGACGACGGAGACGAGCCAAGTCGAGGCCGGAGCCGACCTGCTGCTGGTCCGTCAGGTCGGCGCACGCCTGATGGAATCGATGTCCAAGGTCATCGAGGGCAAGCCGGAAGTGGTGCGGACCACCGTCACCGTCTTCTTCGCTGGCGGTCACCTGCTGATCGAGGACGTTCCCGGCGTGGGCAAGACGATGCTGGCCAAGGCCCTGGCCCGCTCGATCGACGCCTCGGTCCGGCGGATCCAGTTCACCCCCGACCTGCTCCCGAGCGATGTGACGGGAGTCAGCGTCTTCAATCAGGACGTCCGCCGGTTCGAGTTCCGTCCCGGAGCGATCTTTGCCAACGTCGTGGTCGGCGACGAGATCAACCGAGCCTCCCCCAAGACCCAGTCGGCGATGCTCGAGTCGATGGAGGAGCTGCAGGTCACTGTCGACGGGACGACCTATCCACTCGATCGTCCGTTCATCATCATGGCGACCCAGAACCCGATCGAGATGGAGGGCACCTACCCGCTGCCGGAGGCCCAGCGGGACCGGTTCATGGCCCGCATCTCGATGGGGTACCCGCCAGCCCGATCGGAGATGGCGATGCTGGAGCACCACGGCGCCCATTCACCCCTCGAGGACCTGACGCCCGTCACCGACGCGGAGACGGTGCGCCAGGTCCTCACCGCGGTGACCCGGGTGCACGCTTCCCCCGCCATCCAGCAGTACATCGTCGATCTGGCCACCCGGTCCCGGACCACGTCCGCGTTGCGTCTGGGCGCCTCACCGCGAGCCTCCCTGCACCTGCTGCGCGCCGCGCGGGCCCATGCCGCGCTCGAGGGGCGTGACCATGTCCTCCCCGACGACGTGCAGATGCTCGCGGCCGCCGTCCTCTCCCACCGTCTGACGCCCTCGAGCGAGACCCAACTCGCCCGCCGCACGACCACCGACGTCGTCGCAGACCTGCTCCGCCAGGTCCCGGTGCCGGCCACCGCGCGCTGAGGCGCTGAGTCGCTGATGGGCCGACTGCGCAGCCTGCTGACCACCCGGGGCCGGGCCTTCATCGGCGCCGGGGCGACGCTCGCCGTGTCCGGGGTCATCTTCGGCTTCCAGGACCTGACCCGCTTCGGGGTGCTGCTCATCGCGCTGCCGATCCTCTCAGCCCTGCTGGTGCGCACCCGTGCGACCCGCCTGCGGATCGATCGGCGCACCTCGCCGGAGCGGATCGAGGCGGGCGGCGACGCGCAGATCGCGCTCACCTTCGAGAACGTCAGCCCCGCCACCACACCGGTCTTCCTCGCCGAGGAGCGGCTCGACTACGTCCTGGGTGACCGTCCTCGCTTCGTGGTCGGGCGGATCCCGTCCGGCCAGGCCCGGACGGTCAACTACACGGTCCGGCCGCACCTGCGCGGCCGCCACCAGTTGGGCCCGATCGGCGTCCAGGTGCAGGATCCGTTCGGCCTGGCCACGCGCAACGCGGTCCTGCAGGGGAGCACCGACCTGGTCGTGCTGCCCGCGGTGGTCCCCCTCGGGTCGAGCCCTGCACCCAGCTCGGGAGTCGGGTCCGAGGGCGAGCAGGCCCACCTCGTCGCGCTGCACGGTGAGGACGACGTGACGATCCGGGAGTACCGGGACGGCGACGACCTGCGCCGCATCCACTGGCCGGCCACGGCTCGGACGGGCGACCTCATGGTCCGCCAGGAGGACCGCCCGGCCCAGCGTCGGGCCGTCATCATCCTTGACCCCCGGCCCGAAGCGCACGGGGGCGCCGGGGCCACCAACTCCTTCGAGTGGGCCGTGGCCGCGGCGGCCTCGATCGCCGTGCACCTCACCGAGTCCGGCTACGCCGTGCACCTCCTGTCTGTGGAGACCGTCGAGGACGGCCGGGCCACCGACCCCCTCGGGGCGAAGGAGCTCCTCGACGTCCTGGCGGTGGCATCCCTGCAGGAGAGTGCCGACGACGAGATCCTGCGAGCCGCCCAGACCCTCTGCGAGGCAGGCGGGTTCGTGATTGCCCTCCTCGGGCCTCACGACGCAGAGGTGACGGCCCGGGTCGCCAGCCTGCGCCAGCCCGGCACCACCGGTCTCGCGATGGTGCTCGACGCCGCCACCTTCGGCCCCGCTCCCGAGACCGACGACGCGCAGGCGCACGTCGACGCCCTCCGCCTGGCTGGTTGGCGGGCCGTCAGGGTAGCCCGCGATGACGGGATCCAGCAGTCCTGGTCGATGCTCACCGCTACCGCCGTGAGGGGTTTTCGATGACGCGCCAACGCTGGCGGATCACCGTGTTGGCAGCGCTGGCCACCTTCGCGGCGGTCTTCCCGATCACGGACCTCTTCAGGAGCGATGCCTGGCTCCCCCGAGCGGTCGTCGTCATCACCCTGGTGGCGGTCGTCGGCGTGGCGGGCCGCAGTCTCACCCGGTCGCGAACCCTGGTGGTCCTGAGCCAGCTAGTCATCGTCGGGTACGCGGTCATCGCCCAGTTCGCGGCAGGCACGCTGAGTTACGGGGTGCCCACGCGGGAGACGTGGGAACTGATCGGTGGCTATGGGGCCCAAGCGCTCGAGACGGTCCAGACCTACACGGCACCCGCACCGCTCACGGTGGGTGTCTCCTTCTGCCTGCTCGTCGCCATCGCCCTCGTCGCGGTTGCCGTCGACGCGATGGCCGCGACGTGGCGCAGCCCTGCGGCGGCCGGCCTGCCGCTGCTGACGGCCTACCTCATCACGGCCGCCAACGGCAACGAGGCTCTGCAGCTGCGCTACTTCGTGGTGCCTGTCGTGCTGTGGCTCATCATGCTGCACACCACAGCCCGCGCACAGTTCAGTCGCTGGAGCACGACGAGCAGCACCGGCACGACACCCGCAGGCGGGCCAGGCGGCCTCGGGGATCGCGGCGTCGACCCCGGAGCCACCGTCGGCGACGATCGACGGGCGGAGCGGTCCTTCACCTCCAACGCCCTGAAACTCGGCGCCGTCGGCGTGGTCATCGCCGCCTTGCTCCCCGCGGCGATCCCCCACTTCGCCCCCCGCTACCTCACCGACGGTCTCGGCCAGCGCGCCGGCGGCAGCGGCCAGGGCAGCGTTGGCTTCAACGACACCATCGACCTGACCAAGAGCCTCAACAACACGGACCGCACCCCCGTCCTGCGCTACACGACGACCGGTTCCGGTCGGGCCCGCCTTCGGGTCCTGGCCACCTCCTACTACTCGCGCGGGCAGTGGCTCGTCGTCGGCCGGCCGGACGCCGCACCGGACGAATCACCGCCGCTCCCGCCGTCGGACGTCCGCAAGAACTATGTCCTGAACGTCACCGACAACGCCTTGGAGGCCCCGCACATCGCGGCCCCGTATCCGGTGGTCGCGGTGGCGATGAGCGGGATCAAGTGGAGCATCGACCCGACCACTCGTGACGTCCGCGTGGCTGCGCCGGCCCGCAGCTATCAGGTGACCTACGCAGACGTGACCCCCTCGCCACCCGACCTGCGCAAGGCCGACACCTCGCTCGGACCGGATGTCACCCAGGATGACCTGACCCTGCCCGACACCGACCGGGCGCTCCTGGAGAAGTGGTCCGACGAGGTGACCGCCGGGCAGACCGACAACCTCGACAAGGCGATCGCGATCCAGAACCACCTCCGGGACACCTCCACCTACACCTACTCGCTCGACCTCGGGCCCACCCCCCGGGATGCCCAGGGCCGCCCCCTTGACCCGATGCAGACCTTCTTCCAGACCAAGCGTGGCTACTGCACCCAGTTCGCCAGCGCGATGATCTTCCTCGCCAGGGCCCAAGGCATCCCGGCCCGGATGGCGATCGGTTTCCTGCCCGGCACTCTCGAGGGTTCCACCTGGGTGGTGCGCGCCTCCGATGCCCACGCGTGGCCGGAGCTGTACTTCGGCAACTATGGCTGGCTCCGCTTCGAGCCGACACCGGGCACGCGGTCCGGGAGCCCGCCGCCCTACGCGGTGGTCGGCTCGTCGGTCAGCGGCGGCGGCGGGCAGGCCCCGGACGAAGCGGTGCCGTCCCCCCTCCCACAGCGGACGCTCGCCGGCTCGACGCCCGAGTCGGCGGACACCGGGACCGCCACCCCTTCACGGGTCCAGCAATTCTTCACCGGCCCCACCCTCGTGCTCGTGCTGGCACTTCTCATCGGACTGCTGGCAGCCTTCATGATGCCGCTCACCGCCTGGCTGGATCGGCTGCGGCGGCGTCGAGCCGCCACGAGCCAGCAGGAACTCATCGAGGTCGAGTGGGCTGACCTGACCAGCCACCTGCGAGACCTCGGGATCGCACCACCGCCCGGCGGCACGCTACGAGCGTGGCGTGAGTACTTCATTACCGAGGGCCACCTCGATCCCGACCACGCCACCGCGATGCGTCGGGTGACGACCACTCTGGAGAAGGCCCGCTACGACCGTCCGGAGCGCACCACGCCGGAGGCGGCGCAGGCCCTGCACCACGACATCCGCTCGGTGCGGCAGGAGATCACCCGAACCCGGGCCTGGACCACGCGGGTCTCCTCGTTCCTGTGGCCTTCCAGAGGGGTCGCGGTCTGGCGCAATCTGCGCGGTAGCCTCCGTCGACCGCGTTAGCGCTGGCGTTGGGGCGAACGCGAACGGTCACGACCTCCAGTGAGGTCGTGACCGTTCGGTGCCATCCGGGTGCTCAGTCCAGGTAGTCGCGCAGCACCTGCGAGCGCGACGGGTGACGCAACTTGCTCATCGTCTTGGACTCGATCTGCCGGATCCGTTCGCGGGTCACGCCATAGACCTTGCCGATCTCATCGAGCGTCTTGGGCTGACCGTCGGTGAGACCGAAGCGCATGGACACGACCCCGGCCTCGCGCTCGGAGAGGGTGTCCAGCACCGAGTGCAGCTGCTCCTGCAGGAGGGTGAAGCTCACGGCGTCGGCGGGGACCACGGCCTCGGAGTCCTCGATGAGGTCCCCGAACTCGCTGTCGCCGTCCTCACCCAAGGGCGTGTGGAGGGAGATCGGCTCGCGACCGTACTTCTGGACCTCGACCACCTTTTCGGGGGTCATGTCCAGCTCCTTGGCCAGCTCCTCCGGGGTGGGCTCGCGACCGAGGTCCTGCAGCATCTGGCGCTGGACGCGGGCCAACTTGTTGATGACCTCGACCATGTGCACCGGGATGCGGATCGTGCGGGCCTGGTCGGCCATGGCCCGGGTGATGGCCTGCCGGATCCACCAGGTCGCATAGGTCGAGAACTTGTAACCCTTGGTGTAGTCGAACTTCTCGACGGCACGGATCAGGCCGAGGTTTCCCTCCTGGATCAGGTCGAGGAAGAGCATGCCGCGACCGGTGTAGCGCTTGGCCAGCGAGACCACGAGACGCAGGTTGGCCTCGAGCAGGTGGTTCTTGGCCTTCTTGCCGTCCTGGGCGATCCACCACAGTTCGCGCTTGACCTTCATCTCGATCTTGCCCTCGGCGTTGAGCTTCTCCTCCGCGAAGAGGCCCGCCTCGATCCGCTTGGCCAGGTCCACCTCCTGCTCGGCGTTGAGCAGCGCCACCTTGCCGATCTGCTTGAGGTAGTCCTTGACCGGGTCAGCAGTCGCACCGGCAGTGACGACCTGCTGGGCCGGCGCGTCGTCCTCGTCGTCGTCGCGGATGACGAAGCCGGACTGCTCGGAGGCCGGCTCGGCCTCCGTCTTGGTGCCAGTCCCTGCCTTGTCGGTGTCCTCGTCGTCCTCGTCGTCTTCCTCGGGGACCCCGTCGGCTGCGTCCTCGGAGGACCTCTGAGCGGCGGCGGCCTTCTTCGCCGCAGACTTCGTCGTGGTCTTCGTGGCAGCCGCCCGCTTGCGAGCCACCGGCGCGGCGGCGGCCTCAGCGACGTCCGCCGTCGTCGTGGCCTTCTTCGCCGCCGTCTTGGTCGCGGCCGCCTTCGCGGCAGCGGTCTTCGCGGCCGGGGCCGTCTTCGATGCGGCGGTCTTTGCGGCAGCGGTCTTCGCGGCCGTCGTGGTCGCAGCGGCCTTCGACGCCGTCTTCGTTGCGGCGGCCTTGGTGGTGGCGGTCTTCGTGGCCGGTGCGGCCTTCGCAGCAGCGGTCTTCGCAGCCGGGGCCGTCTTCGATGCGGCGGCCTTGGCTGCAGTGGTCTTCGCGGCCGGGGCCGTCTTCGATGCGGCGGTCTTTGCGGCAGTGGTCTTCGCGGCCGTCGTGGTCGCAGCCGCCTTCGACGCCGTCTTCGTGGCGGCGGCCTTGGTGGCGGCGGCCTTGGTGGCAGCGGTCTTTGTTGCCGGGGCAGCCTTCGCCGCGGTTGCGGTCTTTGCTGCTGCCGTCTGAGCGGTGGTCTTCTTCGTGGCGGCCACGGTGCCTCCCTTGGTCCCGTTTCGGGGTTTCGTTGCGGTCCTGCTGCGGGTCGTCGTAGCAATCTCCTCGACGACGATCACGACGTCATGCGCCTCGAGGGTGGTCAGGATCGGTTTCATCTGACGCAGGGTGAGGCCCGCATCTTCCTGAACCCGGGCGACGTCGACCCCCGTGACGCTCCCCGAGGCACGACCCTTGACGAGCAGGTCCATGACCTGAGGGTGCTGGAAGGCCTTGGGCAGGGTGGTTGGAGCTTCGGTGGATGTGGCCTTCGGCACGCTTGAAGTCGCCTTTCGTCGGGCGGTGGGTTCGCGGACGGGCATGCCAAAACGAGGCATGCATCATCTCAACGAGTGAGAGACGGGGATCGATCCGGAAATGCTCGGGCTGTTGGAGTCGGCCCCCTGCGCCGACCTCTCTTTCGCCCTCTTGCGATCCGGGTGTGTAGACATTATAAAACGTCAACCCGCCTTCGCGCGAAACGTCCACCCTCCGAGGCCCTGGCGCCACCCGAGAAACCCAACCTTCGCCGGGTCCTCGGGTGCGCTGGAGTCTCAGTCAGCCTTGACGGCCAGCACGGGGCAACTGGCGTCGAGCAGGATGCGCTGGGCGTTGGAGCCGAGAAAGAGTTTGCCGACCGGGCTGCGGCGCCGCAGGCCGATGACGATGAAGTCGGCCGCAGCCTCCTCGGCCACGGCGATGAGGTCATCTGCCGGATCGTTGCCCCGCACCAGTTGACGAACCTCGTGTTCGAGGCCCTTCTCCTCGAGGACGCTCTGGACCCGGCTCAACTCGGCTTCGAAGCGGATCGCCTCATCCGCGTCGAAGTCCCTACCGCCCCGGTGTGAACTGATGACGATGAGCTTGGTCTGGCGAAGGACGCACTCCTCGGCAGCTCGTTTGAGTGCCGCGCGTCCTTCCTTGGTGGCGACGTATCCGACGACAATGGCCACTTGACGGACCTCCTGTAGTGACGGTGAACCTGTGGTGTGAAACTACCCGAAAACACGCAGTCACGGAGACGTCCCCGCGCGCGCTCTTCCCGGATGATCATCCACTGCGGCCTCGCGCTGGCGACACCGGGTGGGTCAGTCGGTCACCCGGGTGTCGAGTGCGGCCCGAATGATCTTCCCGACCTGGTCCTCCTCGATCAGGAAGCCGTCGTGCCCGAAGTCCGATCGGATCGCGGCTCGTGTCGCACCGGGGAGCAGCGCTGCGAGTTCGTCGGACAGCCGCGGTGGATAGAGCCGGTCGGTGTCGACCGAGACCACGGTGCACTGTGCCGTGACTCTGGCCAGGGCAGCCTCGAGGCCGCCGCGGCCACGGCCCACGTCGTGGGTGTTCATCGCCTCGGTGAGGACGATGTAGGAGTTGGCGTCAAAGCGGTTCGCCAACTTGCCTGCGTGATGGTCGAGATAGCTCTCGACCGCGAAGCGGCCCCGGACCAACGGCAGGTCGGGATCCTCACCGTCCTGCGCAGCTCGGCCGAAGCGGTCGCCCAGCTCGGTCTCCGTGCGATAAGTGATGTGCGCGATCCGTCTGGCGATCCCGAGGCCGACCTCAGGCGTGCGTCCTGACCCGTAGTAGTCGCCACCGGCGAAGTCCGGATCGTTGCGGATCGCCATCAACTGCGGCTGGCACCAGGCGATCTGGTCAGCCGAGGCGTAGCCGGTACTGGCCAGGACGAGGCATCGCTTGACCCGTTCGGGGTAGCTGACCGCCCACTCGATGGCACGCATGCCGCCCATGGACCCGCCGACGACGGCAGCGATGGTGGGGATGCCCAGCGCGTCGAGCAGGGCCGCCTCGGCCGCGACCTGATCACGGATGGTGATGCTCGGGAAGCGGCTCCCCCACGGCCGGCCGTCGGGAGCATCGCTCGCCGGACCCGTGGTCCCTTGGCAGCCACCGAGCACGTTGCTGGAGATGACGAACCAGTGATCACCGTTGACGGGGTGGTCGGGGCCGATCAGGGAGTTCCACCAACCCGGTGAGGGGTGGCCCTCGCCGGCCGGACCGACGACATGGCTGTCACCCGTCAGGGCGTGCTCGACCACGATCACGTTGTCACGCGCGTCGTTGAGCGTGCCCCAGGTCTCGTAGGCCACGGTCACCCCCGGAAGGACGCAGCCACGCTCGAGGACGAGGTCCCCGATCTTTGCGAACTGCCGGTTGCCGGGGGCGTCCCCCGCCCGCCAGGCGCTGGTTGCGGGGCCAGTCACGGCGGTGTCGCGCCGCTCGCTCCGGCGTGCCCGGGCGCTCGAGAGCGAGGAGATCGACGCCGCGCCCGGCGACTCCGGAACCACGTCTGGAATTTCCGGCAGCTCGTCAGAGGCTCGTGGGGCTGGTTGTGGGGTTGGTTGTGAGGCTCGTGGTGAAGCACTGAACGGGGTCGAGCGGATCGATCGCGTCGTGTCCTGGCCCGCGGATCGAGCAGCGGGGTTCCCGTAGGTGAGTGTCATGGAGGTGGCTCCTCGGCTCGCGCTTGCCACACCGGTCCAGATGCGGCCAGGTCGTCACCCGGAGCACCCCACCGCAGAGGAGGGTTGCCGACCAGCGAGCCGGGGCTTGTCACTGGCACTCATGACCTTGACCCACAATACCCAAAGGCAACGCCGACCTCCCATACCGATCCCACACCTCGGACTCCTCACTCCGAGCCCACCCCCCGGGCTCCCGCCCCGAGCCCACACCTCGGACCCCTGCCGGAGCCTCAACGCACGGGTCGTCCGCCACTGCCGGCCCGGCCGGCGATGAGCGCACCCGCTCAGGCCGATCGCTGCCCCGACCTGATCCCGTGATCCACCATCTGTCGCAGCAGGTGGCACAGGCGGTGCTGGGGCTCGACCTCGAAGGCTCGGTCGAGTGCAGCCGAGGCACGGGTCCCGTTGCCGTTCGCCCAGGCGAAGCTGGCCGCAATGCCCAGGATTGGGGCCGCGTGCTCGTCGGGTGAATGGCGACAGAGCAACTCGAGGCGGGTCTGGATCAGGTCGCGCTCGTCGGTGCCGAACCAGGACGGTTCGGCTGCTGACCGTTCCGCGCGGCCCGGCAGATCAACGTGCTCCGCCAGCGCCTCCACCACCCGAGGTGGGAGCTCCTCGAGGGCGAGGGTGGTCGGACTCAGCCACGCGATGATCGCATCGCGGACGTGGACGTCACGCAGGCCGCCCAAGAGCGCCGGGAGCTGCGCTGCGGGCAGGTCGGGGTCGAAGTCGCCTCGCATGAGTCGGGACCAGGCCTCGAACGAGCCGTGCACCAGCGCGTCGTGGTCGGACCGGCCGACGGCCGGCCGCGCACCCCCGCCCACCGCACCCCCACGCTGCCCGTCCGCAGATTGCCCGGCCCGACGCTGGGAGGCCCCACGCGGCCCATCCTCACGCAGCTTGGCCAGCACCAACTCCTCGACGAAGTCGTCGATGGCCAAGACCACCTCCTGCTCCGCGTCGTCGCTCACGGCGAACAGGTCCTCCACGGCCTCCCGGCTGGGCAGCACCGATCGGCCCAGAGCCACGTAGCCAGCGACCGCTGGAACGTCCGGGCACTCTGGCATCGGCTCCCCCTCAGAGGGACAGGTGCCGCACGCATCCGCGCAGTACCAGCGACCCCCGCGCACGACGAGCTGTTGTCGGAGAACGATCCCCTCGTCGTCGAGGAGCGTGGTGAGTGCATCGAGCAACTCCCTCGACTCCCCCGGATCCTGCTCGAACCCGACGAGGACCGCCGAGCTCGGCGCCTCGCGCTGCACCACCTCGAGCAATTGCCCGGCCGCGTCTGACACCAGCTCCGATGGCGGGATGTCGAGGCGCGCCACGAGTCCCAGGCATCTGTCGTGGAAACTCACGAGGACCACGCTGCGGGTGGGGACGAAGCCCAGTTGGTAGGGGATGATCGCCAGCAACTCGGCTGGCCCGGAGATGGATAGTTTCTGCATGAGCCGAGCCTCGTGGCACACGACGGCCCCGGCCAGCGGGTCGAGCCGGGCTGTGGACAACCACGATCAGCACCGGGGGGTGTGGACAAGCGCCGGTCGGTTGGACTGACGGACCGCCAGGTCAGGTCAGGTCAGGTCAGGTCAGGTCAGGTCAGGCCCGACCCAGTCAGCGTTCGAAGCGCTTGCGCACCGACTCGAAGACATACGTGGTCGCGGCGTCGCGCACCACACCCTTCGCGTTCCCGGCAGTCGCTCGGACACTCGAGGCCGCTCGTCCTTGGCCGACCCCAGCTGCCGGCACCCCACCTGCCGGCACCCCCGCTGCCGGCACCCCACCTGCCGGCACCCCAGCGGGGGCCACCGTGTCGGCGGTCGTCGTCGGCACCAGCACTGTTGCCTCAGTGCTCGCCCCGGCCCCCCGCACCGGCAAGGTGCCCCGGCACAGCCCCTGACCCAGCTCCCAGGCCAGGAACCGGTCGGTCTCCTCGATGAAGACGCGCAGCGCCCACGAGATGACCACCGCGTCGTCGGCTGCTCCGAGGACCGGCAGGAAGGCCTCGGGGAGCAGGTCCAGCGGGGACACCACGTAGGCGACCGCCGCCACGACCAGCCCGAGACGCCGACGGGTCGTGCCGGCATAACTGCCGTCGAGGGTGGCGCGCACGAGTCGCGGCACCGCCTGCGCCCGCTCCGCGAGCCCCGGCGCACCCACGCGAGTGGTGGCGCGCAGCACCGAGGCTGCGGAGAAGAGCACCTTGATGTTCGAGGACCTACCCATGCCCGCACCAACATGCGTCTCGAGCTCTCGATTCCCGCAGGCCCCACTCGTTATCGGACCGTGTCACGACCAGAGCCGTCACGAAGGCGCCTCACGACTGGAAGGGCGAGACGGACGGGAACTCCTGCCTGGCTGAATCCGCGATCTTGCCCAGCAGGTAGACGTCCACGCCCCCACCGACGACACCACCGGCGACCGGAACCCCGCGTCCGAGCCTCGCGAAGGTGCCCTGACCGATCCGACCGAGCAGCCGGAAGGCGACCGCCTTGTTGAGCACCATGAGTGCCGGAGCCGGCAGTCGATCGACTGCGAGCGCGGCGAGCTTGCCCCCGGCCGCACGCACGCCGGCCTTCTTGAGCAGGTCCTCGCTGTCCGCCCCGGCGAGCGTGATCAGGATCGCCGAGCGGATCTCCGGCGCATTGAGGTCGTAGCCGCGCAGGTGTGCCGTGGCCGCGGTCATCCGGGTGGCCAGCAGGTGGAACGCGAGGACGTTGGCCGGCAGTGACAGCGGCATCGTGAAGAACCCACCGAGCCCGGTCACGAACCCTTCAACGGCCCCTAGCTGGCGGTGGTCCCGCTCCACGGCCTTGATCGCCCGCTCAACGTTCCCGTCCGCCTGCGCGAGCGCTTGCGTCGCCTGCTCGGCCGCCGAGTCGAAGGGACCCTTCCCGTCGATGCCGACGTCGAGCAGTCGTTCCAGCAGCCGGGTCGCTGCGCCGGTCAAGCCTGACTGGGCCACTCCGAGCCGAGCCCGTCCCAGCGCACTCCCATCCGCTGTCGCGGTGGCCACTCCTTGCGCCACTTGATCCGACGCCTGCCGCGTCTCGTCCCTGCCCCATCCGAAGATGCCCATTGGCGACCTCTTTCATCGTCGTATCCCCTGACCACCTCCGGCAGCCGGAAGTAACCGTATGCCGAATCGGCCTCGCGCGACAGTTCGAGGCCAGAGCAATCTCAACGACACCCGCCGCGTCTCCTAGAGTCGGGGGCGTGACCCCCGACACGACGTCCGAGACAGCCCCCGAGACGACCCCGGAGACCACCAGCCAACGGCGACCTCCCACGCAGGCTGCCACGCAGGCTCCCATCCTCGGGGTCCCACTCACCGACCTGCGCCGGGACCACACGAGCGTCAAGTGGCGCGCCTACCCCCCGGACGTGCTCCCGGTGTGGGTGGCCGAGATGGACGCCGCACCCTGCGCCCCGGTGGTGGCGGCTGTCACCGAAGCGCTGCAGCGCGGCGACACCGGCTACACATGGGGCGCTCCCCTCTCCGAGTCCTTCGCCTCCTACGCGCACGACACCTGGTCGTGGGACGTGGCGCCAGGCGCCACGCAGATCGTCGCCGACGTCATGATCGGGGTGGCCGAGTTGCTGCGGTTGATCACCGCCGAGGGCGGCCCGGTCGTGGTCAACACCCCCTGCTACGACTCCTTCCACGGCTTCCTCGAGGCCATCGGGCGCCGCGCGGTCCACGCTCCCCTGACCGAGTCGCGCCGGATCGACCTCGAGCGGCTCGCCGACGCCTTCGCCAGCGCCACCGCCCACGGCGAGCGGGCCGCCTACCTGCTGTGCAGCCCGCACAACCCCACGGGGACGCTGCACACCCGCGAAGAGCTGACCCAGGTCGCGGCGTGCGCCGAGAAGTTCGGGGTGCGCGTCGTCGCCGACGAGATCCACGCCCCGATCGTGCACGAGGGGTCCTTCGTCCCGTGGCTCACGGTCCCCGGGACGCAGTCCGGCTATGCCGTCCACTCCGCTTCCAAGGCCTGGAACCTGGCCGGTCTCAAGTCCGCCATCATCGTGGCGGGCGACCCTGCCCTGGAGCGACTGCACGAGGTCCACACCCACGGGGCCAGCCACCTGGGCGCCATCGCCCACACCGCGGCCTACACCGATGGCCGGGACTGGCTCGAGCAGCTCCTGACCGAGCTCGATGCCAATCGTCGGCTCGTCGCGGACCTGATCGCGGAGCAGCTGCCCGGGGTCGTGCACCGGATGCCGCAGGCGACCTACCTCGCGTGGCTCGACTTCCGCGCGCTCGGCCTCGGTGACGATCCCGCCGAGGTCCTCCTGCGCCGGGCGAAGGTCGCCCTCTCCTCCGGCCCACGCTATGGCCCCGAAGGTCGCGGCTTCGCTCGGCTCAACCTCGCCACCTCACCGGACATCCTCCGCGATGCGATCTCCCGGATCGCGAGTTCCCTTGGCTGACAAGCCTCCCGGGACACCACTCGTCGCGCTGGTCGTCGGCGGGTCCTTGGCGTATGCCGCTGGGCCAGGTCTCGACGAGGCGTGGCCCCGGGCGGAACTTGCGGCACGCCTGAGCCGGGCGAGCGCCGGGGACGGCCCGCGGTGGGTCGTCTGGTCAGCGACCGCAGCACTGCGCGAGGTGGTCACGGCTCGTGTCGACGTCGCCCGGACGTGGGACCTGGCCGAGGCCCACCGGATGATCCACGGAGGCTGGCTGGCCTCGCCCGGTCACGTGCTCGCGGGCTGCCGCGGTCTGCCCGAGGACGCGGTGCCCACCCCCGGTCCGCGACTCCTCGCCGGCTTCGACGGTGACCTCTTCGACCTCGCAGACGGCGCCGGCGACGACTCGGTGCTGACCAGCGCCGGGCACCTCCGGGCCGACGCCGCGACCACCTGGCCCACGACGGCCGAGCGGCTGCGGCAACTCGCGGTCCTCGCCCTCGACTGTCAGGTGCAGCAGGAGAAGTCGCTGCGGGCCATCGGCGGCGAGCACACCGGGCGCCTGATCCGGACCGTGTGGTCCGAGTCGGCTGCCGCCGTGCTGTGCCTCGAGCTCGAGCGAGATGGACTCCCGGTTGATCGCCTCGCCGCCGAGGACCTCATCTCGGCCTCCGCGGGCCCGCGCCCGACCGACGACACCGACGCGGCGCGGATCCGCGCCCAGCGGGACCAGGTCGTGTTGCGGCAGGCGCCGGGCCGCGAACGCACCGACCTGCGCAACCCGGCGCAGGTCAAGGACCTGCTCGCGTCGGTGGGGGTGCTGGTGCCGAGCACCCGGGCCTGGGTGCTCGAGCCCTACCGCAGCACCCACCCCCTCGTCGACGCGTTGCTGACCTGGCGCAAGGACGAGCGGATCGCGACGACCTACGGCTACCGATGGCTCGATGAGCACGTCGGGCCCGATGACCGATTGAGGGGCGAGTGGACTGCTTGTGACGGTGCCGCGGGCCGGATGACCGCCCAGAACGGCCTGCACAACCTGCCCGCGCCGCTCCGCCCGGCGATCTGTGCGGCGCCCGGGCACGCCTTCGTCCGGGCCGACCTGGGACAGATCGAGCCGCGGGTCCTGGCGGTGGTCAGTGGTGACCCGGCCTTCGCCGAGGCCACTCGCAGCGACGACCTCTATGCGCCGGTGGCGGCCAAGCTCGGCGCGGACCGCCCTCTGGCCAAGGTCGCGGTGCTGGCCGCGATGTACGGGCAGCGGTCCGGCGCCGCCGGTGAGGCCCTCAAGGACCTCGAGCGTGCCTACCCGGTCGCGATGGGGCTGCTCGATCGGACCTACGCACGCGGGGTGGCCCGGCAGGCGGTGCGCACCTTCGGCGGGCGGCTCATCAGACTCGGCCAGGCACCACCGGAAGCGACCGAGGGAGCCGAGCCCAGCGGCATACGAGATGGTGCCGACGGGGCCCGCGGAAGGTACGCCCGCAACGCGATCATCCAAGGCTCGGCAGCGGAGCTCTTCAAGGCGTGGGCGGCGACGGTCCGCCACGCGATCGCCCCACTGGGCGGTCAGATCGTGCTGTGCCTGCACGACGAACTGCTCATCCACGTGCCGCAGGACCGAGCGGCGGAGGCCACCCAGGCCGTCGACAAGTCACTCACCGCAGCAGCCCGCCGCTGGGCCGGGACGGATGCCGTGCGCTTCGTCGCGGACACCTCGACGATCCACCGGTGGAGCGAGGCGAAGGGCTAAGAGCCCTCAGATCGCCGTGCCGGGAAGTGGCGCGTCGCCCTCATCACCCGCATCGTCCTGATCGTCGGTGACGTCCTTGAGGAAGGCCTCGAACTCCGCACCGATCTCGTCCGCGGTGGGCAGGTCGCTCAGGTCCGTCGCGAGGAGGTTGCGCTGCCGGCGCCCCTCGACGAAGGTGTCGTACTGCTGCTCCAGGGCTCGCACCACGGCGGCGACCTCGTCCGACTCAGCCATCTGACGGTCGATTTCGGCACGGTTGGTGTTGGCGCTGGTGGCCAGCGCGCTGAGGTCGAGGTCGAGTCCCGTGGTCGCGGCGAGCCGCTGGATGCCGATGACCGCGGCTTCGGCGAACTCACTCTGGCCGAGGTAGTGCGGGACGTGGACGGCGAAGCCGATCGCGTCCTGGCCGATCTCGCCGAGACGGTACTCCAGGAGCGAGGCGAAACTGCCCGGCACCTGCACGGTGCCGAAGGAGGCCTCGTTGCCGGTGATCAACTGTGGGTTGGTGCCGTGGGCCGTGACGCCGAGCGGCCGGGTGTGCGGCACGGCCATGGGGATGCCGTGGATCATGACGGTGAGGTCGACGCCCAGGGCACGACTGACGCTCAGGGTGGCCTCGGCCATCCGGTTCCACTGGTAGTCCGGCTCGGGACCGGCGAGGACGAGGAACGGGACTCCCTCACGATCCGTGACCCGGTGCAGCAGTAGGCTCGGCTCGTCATAGGAGGACCAGTGGTCCTGGTCGAAGACCATGACCGGCCGACGGCCTCGGTAGTCCATCAACTGGTCGACGTCGAACGAGGCGACCACAGTCGACTGGTGGGCCCCGAGGAGTTGCTCGGCGACGAGACGCTGCGTGTGCCCGGCGTCGATGAAGCCCCCGAGCGCCACGACGAGCACCGACGCCTGCATGTCCTGCAGCGGGGTGTCGGTCTCGAACTGGAAGAGTCCGTTGGGGTCCTGCACGAAGGGGCCTTTCGTCATGGCGACACACTGGGTGAGCCGTCGGTAGGTCTAGCGGGTCCAACGTCTGGGCCACCCCCATGATTCCCCACCCAGCCGCTCGCGGCGTCGTCCGGAGCGGGTCGGACCGCTCAGGGAGTGATCTTGGCGATCGCCTTGACGATCCGCTGCGGCGACACGCTGTGGGCGGTGCCCAGGGTCTGGGCGAAGAGGGAGACCCGCAGCTCCTCGATCATCCAGCCGATCGCCACGACATCGGCGGCGCCGCGCTGGCTCGGGCGCAGGCTCTCGAGCAGGTCGGCGTAGCGGCCCTCGACGAGGTCGACCTGCTCCAGGGCCTGAGCGTCTCGGGCCAGGTTGCTCGGGGCCTTGTCGAGGCGGTGCTCGATGGCGCGCAGGTAGCGGTGCAGGTCGACGAGCCGAGCGGCGCCGGTGTCCGCGATGAAGCCCGGCCGGACCAGCGCGCGCCACTGGGCCTGCACGTCGGCCAGCATCGGGCGCACGGCTGGGTTGCTCGATGACTCCAGGGC
>CAJDUR010000017.1_pt1 | contig 40267 bp, 35 predicted proteins | sample 7391191 | NCBI WGS metagenome assembly CAJDUR01 (sample SAMEA7055688, study PRJEB34461) | soil metagenome | biome: terrestrial ecosystem; feature: Peninsula; material: soil | place: Antarctica | collected 2016 | reverse complement strand
GACGCCGAGTCGCTCTGGGCTCCGCGCCGCAGCGGACGCGGCGGCGGCCGATGACACGGATCCAGCCATCAGCCAGGCGACGGACACGGTGGTGTCGACTTGACTGACGATGCGAGACACGGTGGCTGAGGGTGAATGACCGACCCCGGGCAGCGCGGTGAGGCGCCCGGCGACCCCGGCCGGGACTGCTCCGAATGTCCCGAGGCTCGCGACGCCGGCAGCGGGCAGCGCGGATTGCTGCCGAGCGACGACCGTCGGCACCGGCGCCACCGCAAGCGACCACGCGGCGGCCACCGAGGCACTGACTGCCAAGGAGGCGACGACGGCGGCCCGCACGGGCGAACGGTGCAGGGCTGGGGCCTGGGGAGACACGGTCGGCACGGGCGCGTGGGGCGGGCTCGGCGGCATACGGAAACCGACCGGTACGGCCGGCGCCCTCTGATCGAACGCGCCGTTCGGCCCGGAGTACGGGCCCGCCCCCCACGATGCATCAGACGACGGGGAGCCCGCCAGGCTGAGGAGGGAGGAACGCAACGACAGCGGCACGCCGGTATCGGCGCGCAGGGAGGAGACGATCCGCCGCTCCTGGTCGGCGGCGGCGCGACAGGTGACACACACCGTGACGTGCCGATCAAAACCCCGCAGCACCGGCTCGGGCAGTGAGCGCTCGACGTAGGAACGGACCTCGTCCCGAAGGTGGGCGCTCACTGCGACCCCGCTGGCACCCGACGGCTCGTGAGACGAAGCCCGCGGCGCGACTGCGGAGCTGAGGCGGTCTCTGGGGCCCGGTGCGCGAGCGCCTCACGGAGCTGGGCACGGCCCCGGTGAATCCGGGAACGGACCGTCCCGAGCTTGATCCCGAGCGTGGCGCTGATCTCCTCGTAGGACAGACCCTCGATGTCGCACAGGACGACGGCCGCGCGGAAGTCCGGCGCCAACGCGTCGAGCGCCCGCTGCACGTCATCATCGAAGTGGGTGTCGTAGTAGGTCTGCTCCGGCCCTTTCTCAGCACTGGCCAGGCGGTTCACGGCGTCGTCGGAGAGGGCGTCAAAACGGATCCGCTGCTTGCGACGCATCTTGTCGAGGAAGACATTGGTCGTGATCCGGTGCAGCCAGCCCTCGAACGTGCCGGGCGTGTAGGAGTTGAGCGAGCGGAAGACCCGAATGAACACGTCATGAGTCAGGTCCTCGGCGTCGTGCGGGTTGCCGGTGAGCCGGTAGGCCAAGCGGTAGACGCGCGCGGAGTGCTGCTCGACGATCTCCTCCCACGACGGAGGAGTCCACGTCGAATCGCCCGCCGCACTCACGGGGGCATCATGGTTCGCTGTGGGGTTGGTCATGGTCGTCACGCGCTGAATGCACCTTTCGCGGGCCTGTCAAAGAATCAGAACGCCCGCTGTCTCGATTTCGTTCCCTGCAGTCTGTCGTGCCGAAGGCATCCGGACGCTGTCGCCAACCTGTCGATCCGCTGTGAAGCCGGGTCCGGAGCGCGTGGCTGCGGACAGTAGGGTTGCCGCATGACTTCACAGAAGGTTGCCGCCTGGGCCTACGCCGAGGAGTTCGTCACCGCGAGCCCCCACGTCGAGGCCGCAGTGGCCAAGGGCGAGCAGTTGGGCGCCAGCCCGGTCGGCAACGGGATCGGCGCCCTGCTCCAGACACTGGCTGCGGCGATCGGAGGCAAGGCCGTCATGGAGATCGGCACCGGGGTCGGCGTCTCGGGGCTGTGGCTGCTCGCGGGAATGCCCGCGGACGGGATCCTCACGACGATCGACGTCGAGCCGGAGCACCAGCGGGCCGCCCGTGCGGCCTTCGCCGCCGCCGGCATCGCCCACCAGCGCACCCGCGTGATCGCCGGTCGGCCCCTCGAGGTGCTCCCGCGGATGACCGACGGGGCCTACGACCTGGTCGTCGTGCTCGCCGACGTCGCCGACTACCCCGACTACCTCGAGCAGGCGAACCGCCTGCTGCGGACCGGTGGGACGCTCGTCATGACGTGGACCGACACCGTGTCCGACCCCGCGGCCCGCGACCCCGAGACGACGACGCTGCGCGAGGTCACCGCTGCGATCCGCGACCACGAGCAGTTCACCGCTGCCTTGCTGCCCGTGAGCACGGGCGCACTCGTCGCCGTCAAACGCTGACGAAGCGATGGCCCCCGACCGCAGTCGGTCGGGGGCCATCGCTGGTGTGCTGACAGGCGTCAGGCGACGCCGGCACAGCCCGCGATCGCGTCCCGCAGGGCCGCAGCCTCGCCGGGGGTCATCTCGACGACCAAGCGGCCGCCGCCTTCCAGGGGCATGCGCAGGACGATGCCGCGGCCTTCCTTGACGACTTCGAGTTCTCCGTCGCCGGTCCTGGGCTTCATTGCTGCCATGGTTCCCCTTTCACAGGAAAATCGAGTGCTTGCGGGACATTATTCCGTGTCTCATCTGCGAGACCTAATCCGGGATGGTCGAGCACGACCCGACCCCGCGCTTTCCTCGGCCCCGGCGATGGGACAGAGTGTCGTCCATGAGCCAGTCACCCGTGAGCATCCCGTTGGACCTCGAGATCAGCGAGGGGGTCGCGTGGGTGCGCCTGAATCGCCCCGATGCGATGAACAGCCTCAACACCGAACTCAAGGACAGCCTCGTGGCGACCCTGCGCACGGTGGCAGAGGACCCCTCCGTGCGCTGCGTGGTCCTGACCGGGTCCGGGCGCGCCTTCTGCGTCGGCCAGGACCTCAAGGAGCACGTGCAGGGCCTGGCCTCGGGGGACATCGCCCTCGGCCAAACCGTGACCGATCACTACAACCCGATCGTCACGCTGCTGGCCACTATGAACAAGCCGGTGGTGGCGGCCCTCAACGGGGTGGCCGCCGGCGCCGGCCTCAGTTTTGCGCTCGCCTGCGACTTCCGGATCGCGGTCGACACCGCATCGGTCAACACCTCGTTCGCCGGGATCGCCCTGTCCTGCGACTCGGGTGCGTCCTGGTCGCTGCCGCGCATCGTCGGGCCGGCCAAGGCCAAGGACCTGCTGATGTTCCCGCGCACCATCCCGGCTGCTGAAGCAGCCGAGCTCGGGCTGCTCACCAGGGTGGTGTCGGCGGAGGACTTCGAGGCCGTGGTGCGCGACTTCGCCCGGACGTTGGCCGGCGGGCCCACGCTGGCCCTCGGTGCCATCAAACGCGCCGTGGCCTTCAGTTCCGGCGCCCCCCTCGCCGATTCGCTCGCCCACGAGGCCGAGCTGATGTCGCTCACCGGAGCGTCAGGAGACCACCGGATCGCCGTCGACGCTTTCCTGGCCAAGCAACAGCCGGTGTACACGGGCAGCTGAACCGCGGGCTTAGGGTTGGCGCTGTGACCGAGGCGAATCCCGACAAGAAGCCGGACCAGCGGCGCCAGACCGGACCTGTGACGCTACGGCGCCAGCAGGTGCCGCAGACGACGACGGACCAGCGCCTGCTGAGCGCAGACCAAGGTGCGGAATGGGTGCACACCGACCCGTGGCGGGTGCTGCGGATCCAGGCGGAGTTCGTCGAGGGCTTCGGGGCCCTGGCCGAATTGGGGCCGGCGGTCGGCGTCTTCGGCTCGGCCCGCACCCAACCCGACACCACGGCCTACAGCTGGGGGGTCGAGGTGGGACGGCTCCTGGCCGAAGCGGGCTACGCCGTCGTCACCGGCGGCGGGCCGGGTGCGATGGAGGCCGCCAACAAGGGCGCCTACGAAGCAGGCGGCACCTCGGTCGGGCTGGGCATCGAGTTGCCCTTCGAGACCGGGCTCAACGAGTTCGTCGACCTCGGCATCAACTTCCGCTACTTCTTCGCCCGCAAGGTCATGTTCCTCAAGTACTCGCAGGGTTTCATCTCCCTCCCCGGTGGTTTCGGGACCCTGGACGAGTTGTTCGAAGCGGTGACCCTGGCCCAGACCCAGAAGGTCACGAAGTTCCCCATCGTCCTCATGGGCGTCTCCTACTGGCAGGGCCTGATCGACTGGCTCCGCGACCAGGTCCTGGGCGGCGGCATGATCATTCCGGAGGACCTGGACCGGCTCAGCCTCACCGATGACCCGGAGGAAGCGGTCAAGATCATCCGCTCTCACGAGGGGTCATCCCAGCCGTGACGTGGGTCATTCTCTTTGCCGGCGTCGTCGCCATCTGCCTCGTGGCTGCGCTGCTGCTCGGCTGGATCGGGGGCGGAATGGGCGCCGCGACGACCTCGCTGCGCCACGAACCGCTCCCGGACGAGCCGCTCACCGAGGCGGACCTCGACGCCCTCGAGTTCGACGTGACGGCCCGCGGTTACCGGATGAGTCAGGTCGACGGCGTCATCGACCGGTTGCGCCGCGAACTGGGTGAGAAGGACGAGGAGATCGCTGTCCTTCGCGACGACCACGGCCGCCATGCCAACCCAAGCCAAGCCAGCGGGCCGGAGGGTCCGGAGACACCGAGCGCACCCGAAGCACCGAGCACGCCGGACACACCGGACGCACCGCCCACTCCGAACGCACCCGGCGTCAGCGGCGAATGACGGTCACGCTCGAAGGTCACGCGCTGCGCCTGCGACGCTCGACCTTCATCCTCTGGGTGCTGGCTCTCTACGCCGCGTCCCGCATCGTCAGCACGACGATCCTGTTCATCGTGATGGGACACCAGGTGCCCACCGGCATGACCGGCGGCGAGGGCATCCCGGTGACGTTGTGGTCGTTCTCCGCGCTGTGGGACGGGCAGTGGTACCAACAGATCGCGCTGCACGGCTACCCCGACGTCCTGCCCCTCGACGGGTCCGGCGACGTCGCCCAGAACGCGTGGGCCTTCTACCCCCTCTTCCCGCTGGCAGCACGCGTGGTCATGTTCGTCACCGGCGCCGGCTTCCCCGCGGCCGGAGTCATCGTCGCGCTGCTCTGCGGCTTCGGCGCTGCGGTGCTGATGGGTCTCCTGCTGCGGGAACGACTCGGTGAGCCGGCCGCCTACCTGACCGTGGCGCTCTGGGCCTGCTTCCCCGCGTCGGTCTCGCTCCAACTGGCTTACACCGAGTCCCTGGCGATGCTGCTCCTGGTCGCCTACCTCTACGCCCTGCACCGCGAACGCTGGCTGGTCGCCACGGTGGTGGCGCTCCTCGTCGGCCTGTCCAGACCGATCGCGGTCCCCCTCGGCCTGGTCACCCTCGTCGTGGTCCTGGTGCGCTGGCGGGCCCGCTCCGGCCGGCCCATCCCGGTGCGCGAGTACTGGTCGATGGCGGCCGCGCTCGTCGGCTGTGCGGTCGCGGGCTTCCTCTGGCCCGCCATCGTCTGGTGGGGCACCGGCGTCAGCAGCGCCTACGGGGACACCATGGCGTCCTGGCGCACCTACCCGAGCGTGGAGCTGTTCACCCCGTGGCCGGACAAGGCCCGCTACTTCTTCGGTGACACCTGGGGACCGATCTGGCTGGTCCTCATACCGATCGTCATCATTGCCATGGTGGCCGGTCCGTGGGCAGCCAACCTGGGGGCTGCCCTGCGGACCTGGACCCTGGGCTACCCCCTCTACCTGGCGGCAGTCCTCGACCCCTTCACGAGTATCTTCCGCTACCTCATCCCCCTCTTCCCGCTGCTGATCGTCCTCCTCGGGGCGGGATGGGCCGACCGCCGCGGCAATACCTGGCGCCGGCTCCTGCTGCGCGCCGTGCCGCTGCTCGTGCTGTTCGTCATCGGGCAGTACTGGTGGACCGACGAGTTGTGGCGCTTCGTCCCCCCGAGCGACTACCCGCCGTAAGCGCCGTCGCGGCACCAACCCCTGGCCGTATGCCGCTGGGCTCGGTCCCAGCGGCCCGCCCTCAGGCGAGCCAGCGCAGCAGCGAGGCCTCGGCGTCGACGTACTGCTGGACCGGGCACTGCTCGTGGTCCATGTGCGCCAGGTTGGGGTCCCCGGGCCCGAAGTTCACGGCCGGGATCCCCAACGCGGAGAAGCGGGCGACGTCGGTCCAGCCCTCCTTGGGCCCCACGGGCAGGCCGAGCGCTGCGACGAAGTCCCTGGCCGCCGGCAGGTGCAGGCCAGGGCGAGCCCCGTCGGCGGCGTCGCCGAGGGTGCACTCGAAGCCGTCGAAGACCTGTTGCACGTGGGCAAAGGCCTGCGCCGAGTCCTTGTCCGGGGCGTAGCGGTAGTTGACGGTCACGGTGCACCGGTCGGGGATGACGTTGCCGGCGATGCCGCCGGCGATCCCCACCGCCTGCAGCGCCTCGTGGTACTCGAGCTCATCGACGACGACGGTCTGTGCCTCGTAACCGGCGAGTCGGGCCAGCACGCCCTGCGCGTCATGGATCGCGTTGTGGCCGTTCCACGGTCGCGCGGAGTGGGCGGCGATGCCGGTGGTGACCACGTCGACACGCAGGGTGCCCTTGCAGCCGCCCTCGATGGCGCCGTTGGTCGGCTCGAGGAGCACCGCGAAGTCCCCGGCGAGCAGCTCGGGCCGGGTCGACCCGAGCCGTGAGAGGCCGTTGAACTCCGCGTCGATCTCCTCGCACTCGTAGAAGAGGAAGGTCAGGTCACGAGTCGGCTCGGGGACCTGCGCGGCGATCTTCAGCATGACGGCGACCCCGCCCTTCATGTCGACCGTGCCACGCCCCCACAGCTGATCCCCGACCCGCTGGGTCGGCAGGTTGGGCTCGGCCGCCAGCGGCACCGTGTCGATGTGCCCCGCGAGGATGATCCGTTCGGCCCGCCCGAGCGAGGTCCGCGCGATGACCGTGTCGCCGTCGCGGATGACGTCGAGGTGATCGAGACCCCGCAGCGCCGCTTCGATGGCGTCAGCCAGCGTCGCCTCGTCCTGGCTCACCGACTCCACGTCGCAGATCGCGGCAGTCAGGGAGGTGACGTCACTCGACAGGTCGAGGACGGGTGCGGTCTCGGGAGCGGGGCTGCGCGGCATACGGCGAGAGTAGCGCCCAGTGGGCGAGCCACGTTTCGTCGGGCACTCGATCGCCCATACGCTGGTCGGCATGTCATCGGAGCGCAGCGCATGGGGTTTTGGACTGGCCACGATCACGGATGGCGGCCAGGTCCTCGACACGTGGTATCCCGCCCCGGCGCTCGGCTCTGGTGACCCGTCCGCGAGCGCTCCGCCCGAGTTGGCGGCGTTGGCCGGGGCCGACCCGCTCCGCGGCGTGACCACCCAGGTCGTCCGCACCGAGATCGACCTCGACGCGGCCCCGGCCGACGCGCCTGACGCCTACCTGCGCCTGCACCTGCTCTCGCACTGCCTCGCCTTGCCCAACACGATCAACCTCGACGGGGTCTTCGGGGCGCTGGCCAACGTCGTGTGGACCAACCACGGGCCTTGTGCCGTCGAGGGATTCGAGCAGACCCGGATCCGCCTGCGGGCGCGGGGGCCGGTCCAGGTGTTCGGCGTCGACAAGTTTCCACGGATGACCGACTACGTGGTCCCGCAGGGGGTTCGCATCGCCGACGCCGACCGGGTCCGCCTCGGCGCCCACCTGTCGCCCGGGACGACCGTCATGCATGAGGGCTTCTGCAACTTCAACGCCGGCACGCTCGGCTCCTCCATGGTCGAGGGCCGCATCGTGCAGGGTGTCGTCGTCGGGGACGGGTCCGACATCGGCGCCGGCGCCTCGATCATGGGCACGCTCTCCGGCGGCGGCACGGAACGCGTCAGCATCGGTGAGCGTTGTCTGGTGGGTGCCAACGGTGGCATCGGGATCGCCCTGGGCGACGACTGCGTCGTCGAGGCGGGGCTCTACGTCACCGGCGGCACCAAGGTCGCCCTGCCCGACGGCACCGTGGTCAAGGCCAAGGAACTCTCGGGCGGGAGCAACATCCTCTTCATCCGCAACAGCGAGACCGGCGCCGTCGAGGCCCGCGACCGTTCGGGCACCGGCATCACCTTGAACGCGGCGCTGCACGCCAACGATTGACCCAGGAGATCATGTCTAAGGACCGACCCGGCCCGGCCCTCGCCGAGTCCCGCCGGCCACCCCACTCGCGGCGCGCCAGTCGCCGCGGGCGTGTCGCGCTGCTCGTCATCGTCCTCGTCGTCGCCGGGGCCGGCTATCTCGGGGTGCGCCACCTGATCAACAGTTTCCGCTCCCCCTTGTGCACCATCACCGCCTCTGGGATGACCGAGACCTTCGACCCGGAGCAGACCGGCAACGCGGCCCTCATCACGGCTATCTCGATCAAGCGTGGGATGGCGCCACGGGCCGCGACGATCGCGATCACGACGGCCTACCAGGAGTCCAAGATCCGCAACATCACGTTCGGTGACCGTGACTCGCTCGGCCTCTTCCAGCAGCGCCCGAGCCAGGGCTGGGGCACCCAGGCACAGGTGCTGGACCCGGTGCACTCCACCAATGCGTTCTACGACGCCCTCATCAAGCTCAAGGACTACCCCACCGCGGACATCACCGAGGTCGCCCAGAAGGTCCAGCGCAGCGCCTACCCCGATGCCTACCGCGACCATGAGCAGCAGGGTCGGGTGCTGGCCTCGACCCTCACCGGCCACTCTGCCGCCGGCCTCACCTGCCAACTCGACGACGCCACCACGCACGCCACGCCGAAGGCCGTCGCGGCCGACCTCGCCGAGCAGATGGGCGTGACGAGCGTGCGCCCCGGGGCCGGCACCCTCACCGTGACCGCCGCCGATCAGACCCAGGCCTGGGCCGTCGGGCAGTGGGCTGTCGCGCGTGCGGAGCAGTACGGCGCCACCCGGGTGTCCGTCGGCGCCCGCGCCTGGGATCGGGGCAACGGCGCTGCCTGGTCGGGCGGCGCCGCCTCCACCACCGTGATGATCACCCTGCGCTGAGCTCCCCCACTTCGAGCCCCCACTCGAGTGGCCCCGTCCTCCCACAGCCCAGCCCCACTCGAGTGGCCCCGCCATCCACAGCCCCAGCCCCGGTCGAGTGGCCCCGCCTCACACCGGGCAAGGCCACTCGACTGCGCCCGGCGGCATACCCCTGTGAACCCACGCACGGCCCGCCCCAGCGGGACGGGCCGTGCGTGCGTTTCTCAGGGTGTGTCAGTTGCCCGCGTAGGGGCGCTCCGGCGCGCCGGTGTAGATCTGACGCGGCCGGCCGATCTTGGTCTCGGGGTCAGCCATCATCTCGCGCCACTGGGCGATCCAGCCCGGCAGCCGGCCGATCGCGAAGAGCGCGGTGAACATGTGCGAGGGGAAGCCCATCGCCTTGTAGATCAGGCCCGTGTAGAAGTCGACGTTGGGGTAGAGCCGACGCTCGACGAAGTAGTCGTCGGCCAGCGCGACCGCCTCGAGCTGCTTGGCGATGTCGAGCAGCGGGTCGTTCTTGCCGAGCTTCTCGAGGATGGCGTCAGCGGACTTCTTGACGATCGCAGCCCGCGGGTCGTAGTTCTTGTAGACCCGGTGGCCGAAGCCCATCAGCCGGACGCCGTCCTCCTTGTTCTTGACGCGCTCCATGAAGGCCTTGGGGTCCTGGCCGGTCTCGTGCAACTCACCCAGCATCTCCAGGACGGCCTGGTTGGCGCCGCCGTGCAGCGGGCCGGACAGCGCGTGGATGCCGGCGGAGACCGAGTTGAAGAGGTTCGCGTGTGCCGAGCCGACGAGGCGCACGGTCGAGGTCGAGCAGTTCTGCTCGTGGTCGGCATGCAGGATGAAGAGAAGATCGAGCGCGTCGACCACGGTCTGGTCGAGTTCGTACTCCTCGGCCGGCAGGCTGAACGTCATCCGGAGGAAGTTCTCGGTCAGGCTCAACGAGTTGTTGGGGTAGACGTAGGGCTGCCCGACGCTCTTCTTATAGGCGTAGGCAGCGATCGTCGGCAGCTTGGCCAACAGCCGGACGGTCGAGATCTCGACCTGCTCCGGGTCGAAGGGGTCGAGGCTGTCCTGGTAGAACGTGCCGAGCGCCGAGACCGCCGAGCTGAGCACCGGCATCGGGTGCGCATCGCGGGGGAAGCCGTTGAAGAAGGCCCGCAGATCCTCGTGCAGCATGGTGTGGCGACGGATCGACTCCTCGAAGACACCCAACTGGTCGCTCGTGGGCAACTCGCCATAGATCAGGAGGTAGGCGACCTCGACGAAGGTGGACTTCTCCGCAAGTTGGTCGATCGGATAACCGCGATAGCGCAGGATCCCCTGGTCACCGTCGATGTAGGTGATCGCACTCTTGCAGGCCGCAGTGTTGACGAAACCGGGGTCATAGGTGACCAGTCCGGTCTCCTTGAGCAACGATCCGACGCCCAGGCCATCCGTGCCGTCGACGGCATCGACGCCCGGGAGGATCAGCTCCTTCTCGCCGACGTTGAGAGTTGCATCCTGCGCAGTGGTCACGGTGTCCTCGTCTCCTCGGGTCCGGCGACCTGAGCCGCACGTCTTCGAAATGCGACGTTACCCCAGCGCGGTGGTTGGGTGATACCTGGCCCGGGGTCAGAGTCCGCCCTTCCGAGGCACCGGGCGGGGAACACCTCAGAGGCGTGCGGCTGCCGCTGCGATGCGCTCGTCGGTCGCTGTCAGCGCGATCCGGACGTGGCGGGCACCGGCAGGTCCGTAGAAGGACCCCGGGGCCACGAGGATGCCGCGCCCGGCGAGGTCGGCCACCGTCGTCCAGCAGTCCTCGTCCCGGGTGGCCCACAGGTAGAGGCCTGCCTCGGAGTGCTCGACCCGCAGACCCGCGCGCGCCACCGCGCCGAGCAGCACGTCGCGCCGCCGGCCATAGACCTCGCGCTGGGCCTCGACATGCGCGTCGTCGCCCAGCACCGCGGCCATCGCGTGCTGGACCGGGGCCGGCACGATCATGCCGGCGTGCTTGCGGACCTCGAGGATTCGCTGCACCAGAGCTCGGTCACCGGCGACGAACGCGGCCCGGTAGCCAGCCAGATTGGACTGCTTGGACAGCGAGTACACCGCGAGGAGCCCCTCGTGCGAGTCGCCACAGACGTCGGGGTCCAGCAGGCTCGGAGTCGCCGTGCCGACCTGGCCGTCGCGCCAGTCCAGCTCCGCGTAGCACTCGTCGCTGGCGACGATGACACCGTGCCGGCGAGCCCACGCGACGACCTTGGCCAGGTGCGGGACGCCGAGGACCTGGCCGTTGGGATTGCCGGGGCTGTTGAGCCACAGCAGTTTGGGCGTCGTGGACGGGGTCAGTGGACCGAGGCTGGTGAGTGACTGGGCCACGACGGTCGATGCGCCGGCGAGACGAGCGCCCACGTCGTAGGTCGGATAGGCGACCGCGGGGATCCCGACCAGGTCACCAGCACCCAGGCCGAGGAGCGTGGGCAACCAGGCGACCAGTTCCTTGCTCCCGATCAGTGGCAGGACCGCGTCCGTCTCCAGCCCGGAGACGCCGCGACGACGGGCAAACCACTCGACCACGGCGGCCCGGACCTCGGGGGTCCCGGCGGTCTGGGGGTAGCCAGAGGCGTCCGACGCCTGGGCCAACGCCTCCCGGGCCACGGCCGGGGTGGGGTCGACCGGGGTCCCGACCGACAGGTCGACGATCCCGTCCGGGTGCGCGCCGGCCTGCGCCTTGAACGGCGCCAGGGAGTCCCAGGGGAAGTCCGGGAGCCCCGCGACGCTCACTCGTCGTGCTTCTGCGGGGGCAGGGCGGCGATGATCGGGTGGTCCTTGTCGATCAGGCCGAGCCTGGCGGCGCCGCCGGGGCTGCCCAGGTCGGTGAAGAACTCGACGTTGGCCGTGTAGTACTCCGCCCACTGCTCCGGGGTGTCGTCCTCGTAGTAGATCGCCTCGACGGGGCAGACCGGCTCGCACGCACCGCAGTCGACACACTCGTCCGGGTGGATGTAGAGCGAGCGGTTGCCCTCGTAGATGCAGTCAACCGGACACTCCTCGACGCACGCCTTGTCCTTGAGGTCGACACAAGGCTGGGCGATGACGTAGGTCATGAGATGGGGTCCTCCTGCGGGTGCGGGCTGCTCCCACCTAGTATGCCGGACATGAGTGGCGATGCGACGACCGGTGCTGGCACGTCCTCGCGAGGAGCCGATCCCACCGCGGCCCTGACGATCGGCAGCCGGGTGGTCGTGCGCTACCGACTGCCCGAGTCCGCCGATTTTGGGGCCACCGACGTGGTCGGGGTGCTGCTGGCCCGCAATGCTGACGTGCTGATCGTCGAGACGCCGACGGGCAAGGTCAAACTGACCCGATCCGAGGTCATCGTGGCCAAGGACGTCCCGCCGGCGGCCGACCGACGGGGCCGCCCGCACCAGCGGATCAGCCCGGACGACCTGCAGCGCACCATGAGCGAGGGGTGGGTCGCGACCGACCGGGCCGAGCTCGGCGACTGGAAGCTGCGGGCCGCATCAGGATTCACCGGGCGCGCCAATTCCGTTCTCCCCGTCGGCGACCCCTCGCTGCCGTTGCACAACGCCATCACCTTTGCGCAGAAGTGGTATGCCGACCGCGGTCAGCGGGCCCTCTTCCAGATCTACGGGGCGACCGGGTTCCAGGTCGAGGAGCACCCCGTCGGCAGCGCCCTCACCGGTCGTGGCTACCTCGTCGGCGGCGGACGGCCCGACTGGTCCCGCGTCCTGGTCATGACAGCCACCTCCGCGGCGATCCCGCCGCTCACAGCCGACTCCGTGCCGGTGATCGGTGACGCCAAGTTGCAGCCGGACTGGGTGCTGGCCTACGGCGAAGGCCACTCGGTGCAACCGGGGGTGACCGAGTCCGTGCTCACGAGCAGCGCGGGCCAGCTCTTCATGTCGGTCAAGGACGAGGCATCGGGGCGCCCGGTCGCCATCGCCCGGATGGCGATCCACCCGGGCTGGGCGGGGATCTACGGGCTCTGGGTCGCCCCTGAGCGTCGTCGCACGGGTCTGGCCACCGCAGTCGTGGCTGCCATCGCCATGGCCGCCCGGGAGAACACGATGGGCAGCCTCTACCTGCAGGTGTCCGCCGACAACGAGGCCGGGATCGCGTTCTGGCAGGGCCTCGACTTCGCCGTCCACCACGAGTACACCTACCTGTCCCAGCCCAGCGACTGACGCGACGCACGCCCGCGAGGCCCGCCCAGCGGCATACGGCCTAGGGTCTGGCGTTGGGATCGGTGCAGATGATCCGGTCCTCGGGGATGTAGTGCGTCGTGTAGGGCTCACTCTTGACCAGCGTCGACGACCCGGGCCGGTAGAACTGTCGCGTCACGGTGACGTCGAAGCCGGGCTGCGGCTGCTGTGGGTAGCACGTCGCTGAATTGTCACGAATCGTCCTGGGTGGCTTGACGTTTCGCCGCTCACCCTTGACCGACTTGATGTCCCACGTCTTGGTGCTCCACACCCGCCCGTGGACCTTGCCATCCGCGATCCAAGTCTGCAGGAGCATCCCGTGGGGGGTGTTGTTCTTCCACCGGTTGTCGACGGAGGGCCAGTAGACCGTCGCTTCGCGACCCTCCGGATAACGGGGGATGAAGAAGGCGTGCGGAGTGAAGTCGAGGATGTCCGCCCCGGCGAAGTAGGCCAGGTTGTAGATGGTCGTCGACACCTGGGAGATGCCGCCTCCGGTCCCCCGCGTCAGCCGTCCGTTGATGATGACGGTGCCGTCGGCATACCCCTTCGCCGTCGTGCGTTCCCCGAGGATCCCGTTGAGGCTGAAGGTGCCTCCCGGCGGGACGTAGGTGCCGTTGATGGTGCGGGAGGAGACGACGAGGTTGTGGGTCCGGGTCGTGTCCTCCGGCGGGAACGGGGACGTGAAGTCCACGACGAGGTCCTTGACCCCCGCCTTGGTCGCGTCCTCCGTCGTGAAGTCCGCTCGGCTCGGCACGGTGTTGATCGTCACCGTCCGTGCGGCCGGCGTCGGGGGTTTGCTGTCCACGGTGATCTTGCTCGCGACGAGGCCAGCAAGTCGTGGCTCGTCGAAAGCCAGGGAGAGGCCACCGGCCTGGTCGGGCACCATCGACAGGGCGGGGGCGAAGTCGCTCGGTGCCAGTTGGGCCCGCGTCGTGCCGGAGACCAGGAGCACCGGACCGGACACGGCCCGAGACGCGGCCTCGGCGCCTGCCCGCTGCACCGCAGCCTCGCTGATCACCGGTGTGACCTCAGTGACCACGGCCGTTGCCATCGTCTGGTCGGGGAAGGCCCGGCGCAGCGCCAGTTTGGTGCCCGGGACGTCGAGGGCGTAGCCGGACTTGGGCAGGTCGATGGCGACCCGGCCTTCAGGGAAGGTGACCGCCCCCTCGGTGGCTGCGACATCGACCTTCGGGGCCGCCGCGGTCAGGCGCGCGGTCAACGCGTCGTCGTCGGTGCGGGTGACCATCGGCCCGTTCAGTGACCCGGTGAGCCGGCCCCAGACGGTCCGTGGATCGAGGGTGAAGCCGGTCAGGCCGGCGATCGAGCGCTCCGCATCGACCGAGAAACCGGCCTGGGCGACGAAGACGGTCGCGGGCAGGTGATCGGCCGACCACAGGCACAGGCCGAGATAGCCGCCGCCCAGGACGAGCGCTGCGAAAATGAACCTCGACACGATGAAGCGGTGCTCGTGGTGGGCCAAGGTCTCCTCCGGCCGGCGTGGTGCTTGGCAGGACGATAACCCGCCCCGGCACCTGGGACGGGGAGGACGCGCCCACGGCCGCGCAGGCCCCTCGTCACCAGTCAGGGCAGGAGCCCCTGCTGCGGGGGACCTCCGGCGTCCTGCTCGCGGTGCCAGGGTGACCAGCTGAGTGGGTGCACCCGGCCGAAGCCCTCGCGTGCCGTGGTCCGAGCCGCGATGCGGTTGGAGAGGGCGTGGACGTCCTCGGTCACCACCCTCACCTGGGTGCGGTGCGCGCGTAGCGCCGCGTTCAGGGTGGGTCGCGCGGTGGGGTCCTCGACGACATGGGTCACGTGGTGGTCGCGGACCACGGACGGCGGATAGGGGTCGTCCATCTCGGGGACGACGAGACCGTAGGCCGCCCACTCGCCCTCGCGCAGCCACGCGCGGTCCTGCTCGGCCCAGGACTGCGGCGTGAGGATCTGGTAGACGCGGGCCGGGAGCTCCGAGGCCGTGGCGGGGGCGGCAGCCAGCTGGGCCAGGGCCGCTCGCACCACCCGGTGGGTCTGGATGTGGTCGGGGTGCCGGTAGCCGCCGTGCGGGTCGTAGGTGACCAGGACGTCGGGGCGGACCTCACGGATCACGGCCGCAACCCGGGCGCCGGCGTCGTCGGGATCGGCTCGGACAAAGGCCTCGGGACGGGCGGCAGCGGCCGAGCCGACCATTCCGGAGTCGCGATAGAGCGAGAGGCTCCCGCTGGCCGGGTCGGCTCCGAGGACCCGGAACCCGGCCCCGATCCGATCCATCGCCTCGGCGAGTTCGCCGAGGCGGCGAGGCCCGAGGAGGTCATCGGGGTGCCCCTCGAGGTGGTGCAACTCGTCCGGGATCACCTCGCCCTCCTCGCCGAGGGTGCAGGTCAGGACGTGGACCTCGTCACCCGCGGCAACGTGGTGCGCCATCGTGATCCCACAGGTCAGGGTCTCATCGTCAGGATGAGCGTGGACGAACAGCAGTCGGGCGGGCACAGGACCTCCGGTCAGCGGACGGAAACGGTGGCGAGGTCCACGATGCCACCGATCAGGTGGTCCTCGTAGTGGGTGACGTCGACGCCGTGCACATAGGTGGCCCGCGTGGCCGAGAGCGCCACGTAGCCCCCCTTGGCCCGGATCAGGTCATCGGCCCGCGCCCACGCAGACGCCCGAGCCTCCGGGTCTGGCGTCGCCGCTGCTGCGTCGAGCGCGGCCGCCACCTCGGCGTCGGCGAAGTAGCCGACGTCCTGGCCGGGGCCGGACGAGTCGATGTTGATCCGGCCGTCGAACAGGACCGGCAGGACCGCCCCGGCGACCGGAAGGTCCGGGCGCCACAGGCCGCGGAACACGTCGTACTCCGTGACCGCGGCGGGGCTCTCGATCGTCGCGTAGTAGTCCTCGGGCGCGACGGGGCGCAGGGTGACCCGGAAGCCGGCCCGCTCCCACCCGGCGCGGAGGGCGGCATACGCCTTGTCCGCCAGCCCGGTCTGCGGGTAGACCACCCGGATCGGGACTGGCGTGGTCACGCCAGCGTGGGTGAGGACCTGCTGGGCCGCCGTCGGGTCGCCGGCCTCAGGGCTCGCCGGGTCGCCGACCCCAGGATCGGTGGTCTGCGGACGACTGTCGTGGCCGGTGATGACGGGGCTCAGCACCGACCAAATCGGATTGGCCATCACGGGGCTTCGCTGGTTGAGCGCGAGGTAGGTGACGTCGCCGGTGAACGGAGTCGTCGTCCTGGCCGCCAGCTCCGGGGTGGCGGCGGTCTGGTTGAGCAGCGTCGAGGAGGCCCGGACCCAGGACACGGCGGAGGCATCACCGTCGACCTGGTTGAGCAGTCGCTGCACCACGGTCCCCTCGTCCAGCCCCGTGACGACGTGGATGACATCGGGATAGGCGCGGCGGACCGGGTCGCTGGCCGGGTCCCACTGCTCGTTGCGAACCAGGGTGCCCCCGCGGCCCGGCTGCCATGGAGAGGCGAGGCGATAGGGGCCGGTGGAAGCCATCAGTGCTGCGGGCGCGGGGACGGCGCCCGCAGCAGCCTGGCGCGGGGCGAACTCCGGCAACGCCACGATCCGCGGGAAGTCGAGCTCCGGGGTGCGCAGCCGGAAGGTGATCGTGGGACCGGAACAGGCGACCGCCGCGTCGAAGGCGGCTTGATGTGCGGTGTCGCTCGGCCCGGCGTAGACCGGGCGGTCCATCCCCCCAGCCGTGACCGCAGTCGGTAGGTCGAGCAGGAAGGAGGCGTAGTTGGTGCCGGAGGTGTGCCCTGCGGGATCGAAGGTGTGGGCGATGCCGCGCCGGACATCGGCGCACGTGACGTCAGTACCGTCCTGCCACCGCACGTTGTCCCGCAGCGTGAACGACCAGGTCCGACCACGGTCCGCCGTGGTCCCGGTCGATGTCGCCAGGTCGCCGACCAGTTCCCGTTGGGAGGCTCCGGTCCCGTACGTGGTCAGGGTGCGCACGACGGTGCGCTGGGCGAAGAAGGAATCGGCGTCGACGTACATCAGCTGGGGGTCCCACGTCGGGACCTTCCCGGCGACCAGGACGGTCAGCTCGCCGCCCCGGTGCGGAAGGGCGGCCGGCGACGCGCCCGTAGTCGCGTCGGCCCCGCCCGTGGTGGCTCCCGGACCGCCGGACGACGAGGCCGTGGAGGCCGCCGAGGCCCCCGAGGCCGCCGCCGGAGCCGCTGTCGGGGCCGTTGTCAGGGCGGGGCCGCTGCAGGCGGCCCCGCCCCCCACGATGACAGCGGTCATCGCGCCCGCGACCACGCCCCGGGTGACGCGTCGGACGGTGGAGCCCACAATCAGGTCAGGCCTCGGACTTCGCGGCGGAGCGGGCCCGGGCGGCGGTGCGGCCCCGGGTGGCCCCACTGAGGACGACCTTCCGGATCCGGACCGCCTCGGGGGTCACCTCGACGCACTCGTCCTCGCGGCAGAACTCGAGCGACTGCTCGAGGCTGAGCTTGCGCGGCGGCACGATCTTCTCGAAGTTGTCCGAGGACGAGGCCCGCACGTTGGTGAGCTTCTTCTCCTTGGTGATGTTGACGTCCATGTCATCGGTCCGGGAGTTCTCGCCGACGATCATGCCCTCGTAGACCTCGGTCGTCGGGTCGGTGAAGAGGGTGCCACGCTCCTGGAGGTTGACCATCGCGTAGGCGGTGACAACGCCGGTCCGGTCGGACACCAGGGAGCCGCTGGTCCGGGTCGTGATCGTCCCGAACCACGGCTCGTAGGCCTCGAAGATGTGGTGGGCGATGCCGGTGCCACGCGTCTCGGTGAGGAACTCGGTCCGGAAGCCGATCAGGCCGCGAGCCGGCACGAGGAACTCCATCCGGATCCACCCCGACCCGTGGTTGGTCATCTGCTCCATCCGGCCCTTGCGGGCAGCCATGATCTGGGTGATGGCACCGAGGAACTCCTCGGGGGTGTCGATGGTGAGGCGCTCCACCGGCTCGTGGACCTTGCCGTCGATCTCACGGGTGACCACCTGCGGCTTGCCGACCGTGAGCTCGTAGCCTTCCCGTCGCATCTGCTCGACGAGGATGGCCAGGGCCAGTTCGCCACGGCCCTGCACCTCCCAGGCATCGGGGCGCTCGGTGTCGAGGATCCGCAGCGACACGTTGCCGACGAGCTCGCGGTCGAGGCGGTCCTTGACCATGCGCGCCGTCACCTTGGAGCCGCGGACCCGGCCCACCATGGGGCTGGTGTTGGTGCCGATGGTCATCGAGATGGCGGGCTCGTCAATCGTGATGAGCGGCAGCGGGATCGGGTTCTCCGCGTCGGCCAGTGTCTCACCGATGGTGATCTCCGGGATGCCGGCGACGGCAATGATGTCGCCGGGGCCGGCCTCTTCGACCGGCTTGCGTTCGAGCGCCTCGGTCATGAGCAACTCGGTGATCTTGACCCGCTGCTGGGTTCCGTCGTGGCGGCACCACATGACGTGCTGGCCCTTGCGAATCGTCCCGTTGAACACGCGCAGCAGCGCGAGACGGCCCAGGAAGTTGGAGGCATCGAGGTTGGTCACGTGCGCCTGCAGCGGCGCCTCGTCGTCATAGACCGGCGCCGGGATCGTGTCCAGGATGGTGCGGAACAGGGGCTCGAGGTCCTCCTCCTCGGGCAGCGAACCGTCGGCGGGACGCTCGAGGGAGGCCCGGCCGTTCTTGGCCGACGCGTAGACGATCGGGAATTCGATCTGCTCCGCGGTGGCGCCGAGGTCCATGAAGAGTTCGTAGGCCTCGTCGACGACCTCGGCGATGCGCGAGTCGGGTCGGTCCACCTTGTTGATGCAGAGGATCACCGGCATCTTGGCGGCCAGTGCCTTGCGCAGCACGAAGCGGGTCTGGGGCAGCGGCCCCTCGGACGCGTCAACGAGCAGCACCACCCCATCGACCATCGAGAGGCCGCGCTCGACCTCACCACCGAAGTCGGCGTGCCCCGGGGTGTCGATGATGTTGATCGTGACGCCGTCAGGCAGGCCGGCTTCCTGAGCGGCCGCACCCTTGTAGTGCACGGCCGTGTTCTTGGCCAGAATCGTGATGCCCTTCTCACGCTCGAGGTCACCAGAGTCCATCGCGCGTTCGTCAACGTGCTGGTGCGCCCCGAAAGCGCCTGACTGCCAGAGCATCTTGTCAACGAGGGTGGTCTTGCCGTGGTCGACGTGGGCGACGATTGCGACGTTACGGATGTCCGAGCGGGTCTTCAAAGCCATTGGATCATTCTTTCAGGGTTTTCTGGGCTTCTTGACCACGGCCCGGAGCCGGGCCTGCACCTGGTCGACGATGGGTCGGTCCGCAGGAAGCCACGGCAGGTCATCAAGGTCGTCCGCCTCGACCCAACGCAGCTCGTCATGGTCCTCCAGCGGGGTCGGGACTCCCTCCACCACCTCGGCCAGCCACACGAGCATCTCGTAGCGGTTCCCGACGGGCCAGGTCAGCCCGGGCAACGGCCCGGGCACGTTCTCACCGAGCTCGACCCGCACCCCCAATTCTTCGGCGAGTTCTCGGTGCAAGGCGGCCAGCGGCGACTCCCCCGGGTCGACCTTGCCACCGGGAAGCTCCCACCCGCCGGCGAGCGCAGCCGGCTCCGTTCGCCGTGCCGCGAGCAGTCGGTGCGGCCGCGCCAGGCTGTCGACGATGGCGGCCCCCACGACCAGTCGCACGAGAGGTGGCGGGGGGATCGTCATGGACAGGGCATCCTGCCACACCCACCCGGGTGTCTCGGGCGGATTCACGAGCAGGGCCGGTGCTCGATTACGCTCCCCCCATGCGTTCAGCCACCTCGGAGGCACCCAGACCCGAGCCGGGCCCGGCCCGGCCACCATCCACCTACGCCGTCGAGGCCCCCAGGTGAGCATCGCGCTCGGCGTCGCCCTGATCCTCGTGCTGACCGCTGCGACAGGGTATTTCGTCGCCCAGGAGTTCGCCTACGTTGCCGTGGATCGGGACGCCCTCCGGCGACTGGCCGCCGATGGCGACGCCCCTGCCGAACGGGCCCTGCGGGTGACCTCGAGGTTGTCCTTCGCTCTGTCTGCCTCCCAGTTCGGCATCACGGTGACCGCCCTGCTCGTCGGCTACGTCTCTGAGCCCCTCGTCGGCACCGGGCTCGCCGAGTTGCTCTCGTCGGACCTGTCGTATGCCGCTCGGCTGTCCATCTCCGTCGCCGTGGTCATGACGTTCTCGACGATGGTCCAGATGGTCTTCGGCGAGCTCGCCCCCAAGAACCTGGCCATCGCCCGGACCGTCGAAGTCGCCAGAGCCCTGAGCCGCAGCACGCTCGTCTACCTCACCGTCATCGGGCCACTCGTGCGCTGGTTCGACGCCGCATCCACCTGGTTGCTGCGCAAGATCGGGATCGAGCCGGTCGACGAACTCGGCCACGGCGCCACCGTCGAGGACCTGGGCCAGATCTTCGTCGCGTCGCATGCCGACGGGCTGCTCGACGACGACCTCTCCGAGCTCTTGGCGGGCGGACTGCGCGTCCGCGAACTCGAGGCCGAGGACGTGATGACCCCCCGAGTCCGGGTCCAGACCCTGCGCCGCGAGGCCACCGTCACCGACCTGCTCGAGCTGCTCGGTAGCGGTCGGTCCCGCTTCCCGGTGACCGGCGACGACGGTGACGACATCCTCGGAGTCGTGGGGATCGCCGAGATCCTGGCCGTGCCAGCGTCCGAGCGGGACACCACGACGGTGGGGAGCATCGCCGCGCCACCCACGGTCGTCCCGACGAGTGCGCCGGTGACCCGAGTCCTCGAGCAGATCCGCGTCGACCATCGCCAGCTCGCGATCGTCGTCGACGAGCACGGAGGCTTTGCCGGGATCGTGACCTTCGAAGACATCGCTGAGGAGGTCGTGGGTGACATCTTCGACGAGGACGACGCGGACGACCCGGGGATCCACGACCACCCCGACGGGGGCTGGACGACCCCGGGTCACGTCCGCCTCGACGAACTCGCGAAGCGGACCGGGCTGGAGGTGTCCAGCGACGACGAGTACACGACCATGAGCGGGCTCGTGCTCGAGTTGCTCGGACGGACCGCTCAGTCCGGCGACGTGCTCGAGACCAGCGCGCGACGGGCCGCCGACGAGTCCGACTCCTCCTCCGGGGACCACGCCGAGGACGGCGCCGAGGACCGGTCACCGGTTGACGATGGAGCACCCGGCCGGGATCGTGACCGGGATCGGGATCACGATCGGGCTCGGGACCGGGGTCGGGACCGGAAACTCAAGCTGGAGGCGGCGCAGGAGGTCGTCGTGCGACTCACGGTCTGTGCGGTCGATCGGCATGTCCCGAGCCTCGTCCGGGTCGAGGTCATCGAGCCGGCCCACCACAGCCTCCTGGCGTCCGCCGGCGACGCCGCTGACGCCGCTGACGCCGCTGACGCCGCTGACCCGGACGGTCACATCGCTGATGGGGGCGACCGATGATCACGGCCCTGCTCGTCTCGGTGGCCCTGCTCGGCGCCAACGCGTTCTTCGTCGCTGCGGAGTTCGCGCTCGTCGCGAGCAAACGGCACCGGCTCGAGGACGCCGCCCGCAAGGGCAGCAAGGGGGCTCGCGCCGCGGTCAAGGGCAGCCACGAGTTGTCGATGATGCTCGCCGGCGCCCAGCTCGGCATCACCGTGTGCACCCTGCTGCTCGGGGCTCTGGCCAAACCTGCCGTGGCGGCGCTGCTCGAGCCACTCTTCACTTTGACCGGCCTCCCCGACGAGATCGCCGGGGTGCTGGCGGTGGTCCTGGCCGTGTCGCTCGTGATCTTCCTGCACATGGTGGTCGGCGAGATGGCCCCGAAGTCGTGGGCGATCGCCCACCCGGAGCGATCGGCGATCCTGCTGGCGTTGCCGTTCCGCGCGTTCGCCTCGGTGGTCCGGCCCCTCCTGTTCGTGCTCAATTCCATGGCCAACGGGTGCCTCAGACTCTTCGGAGTGTCCCCGCAGGCCGAGTTGGCCCAGGCCCACGGCCCTCAGTCGCTGCAGATGCTGCTGCGCTCCTCCCATGAGCTGGGGCACCTCGCAGAGCCCGAGCACCGCGTGCTCACCGGCGCCATCAACCTCGACACCCTGCCCCTGACCGCCGTCATGGTGCCGCTCGATCGGGTGGTCACGGTGCCCGCCGACGCATCGGCGGGCGACGCCGAGGACGTTTCCCGCGCCACCGGACGCTCGCGCCTGGTCGTGAGCGACGGGACGACGGCCATCGGGGTGGCGCACCTGCGCGATGTCGTGCGCGCGCCCCGTCAGGTCAGCGTGACGGCATTGATGTCACCGCCGATGTTCCTCGCCGCAGAACTGTCCCTGCTCGATGCCGTCAGCGAGATGCGCGCGGCCCGAGCTCAACTCGTCCTGGTGGGGACTCCCGGTCACGCCGTGGGGCTAGTGACGATGGAGGACCTGCTCGAGCAGGTCCTCGGCCAGTTCGATGACGAGACCGACCGCTAGGCCGACCGTGGGCCGGGAGCGCCAGGGTGGGTCCCCGGTGCCACTCCCGAGCACGTCGCTTCGACCCTGTCTGCACACTCGAGCGCCGCTCCCATGACTGCGGTGGGCGTCGCTCACCTGTGCCGTGGGTTGGGTGCCACGTCCCGCTAGACGATCACCATCGCGATCGGCGAGGCGCGTTCGTGCTCAGGGGGACTCGACCGGGAGCACCCGGGGCGGATGGTGATCGTTCGGCAGGACAGGGCGCCTGTTCGACGGCAGCGGCCCGGATGCCGGCTGACGTCGTCCGCGGGCCAGGGCGCCTGTTCGACGCGGTCGTCGTCTCGCCGGCGCGTTGCGTCCTGAAGTGCAGGTGGGCGGCATACGGCCACATCATCGAGCAGCGGTTTAACGTCCCACGTCCCGCCAAACGATCAGCATCGCGATCGGCGAGGCGCGGGGGGACTCGACCGGGAGCACCCGGGGCGGATGGTGATCGTTCGGCAGGACAGGGTGGTGTCACTTCAGAGCACGTCGGGGACTTTGGGGGACGGCTGGGGGACCCTGAGAGACGCCGCGGGACCTTGCGGGAGGCTGGGCGGACGCCGACGGTCAGGACGCCGATTCGGCCTTGGTGACCACGACGGGGCAGGTCGCCCGCTGCAGCACCTTGTGGCTGACCGACCCGAGCGTCATCCCCGCGAAGCCACCACGGCCGCGGGTCCCGACCACGAGCAGCGAAGCGTCACCGGAGGCCTCCAGCAACGCCGCCACCGGCCGGTCGTTGCGGACCACCACCTCGATGTCGAGGTCTGGCATCTCCGTGCGGATGTCGCCGAGTGCGAGCTCGGCCATCTCCCGGTAGCGGGTGGCGAGCTCATCCCACTCGGGCGTGCCCTCCTCGGTGATGACGACGCCCCGGATGACCTCGAGCCACCAGGTGGCAACGACGACGAGGCCGACCCCACGCGCTCGAGCGGCCTCAGCGGCCCAGCGGGCGGCCGCGACGGCATGGCGGCTGCCATCGACGCCGACCACGACGGGACCAAGACGGATGGGGTCGAGCCCGACCACTGCCACCGGGCACGGTGCGTGCATGGCGGTGTCGAGCGAGGTCGTCCCGAGGAGGACCTTCTCGATCCCGCCCTTGCGCTCGGTGCCGACCACGAGGAGCGACGCCTCGGTCGCAGCATCGAGCAGCGCCTGCGAGGGGGTCCCCCAGGGCTGACTCGTGGTCACCGCGAGCTCGGGGTGCGCGGCCCGGACCTCGTCGGCGGCCTGGCTGAGCCGCTCCTCCGAGGCTTTGGCGACTTCGGCTCCCACCCCGACCAGCCCGAAGCCGGCATCCCACGACCCGACGTAGCCGGTGTGGATCTCATGCGCCCGGAGCAGGTGCAGGGGGGCCCCTGAACGGATCGCCTCCAGCACCGCGAAGCCGAGGACCGTCGCGTCCTTGTCGCTCAGGTCGACTCCGACGACCACGGCGCCGGGGGGCACGGCATCGGAGTGTTCAGCTTCGGAGTCGGACTCTGCGACGGGATCAGGGGCATCGGCGCCAGACTGCTCGGGGTGCTCTGCGGGGACCATGGCGCCATTCTGCCGGGCTCACCCGGAGTTGTCTGCTGCGCAGGTCACAGCCTGCACCCGACTTGGTCTCGGACCGGTAACCATCTCTGTCGAGGGTGTCCAGCAGGTGAGAACTTCACTATGTTCACGGAGCAGCAACCACTGGCGGCCACGGCCGCTATCAGCCACCGGCGGCCCCAGAGGGGCTGCTTCAGCGAGCAACTCGATCGAGGTAATTCATGACGTTCTTCCGGAAGGCCGCGCCGCTCGTGATGATCACGGCGCTGTCGGTAGCCCTCGCGGGCTGCGCCCAATCCGACCGCACCGACACCCCACCGGGCTCGACTGGCGACGCTGTCGCGGCCGGAGGCTCGATGGTCTTCGGCGCCGCCGGCGCGCCGAAGCTGTTCGACCCCTTCTACGCCACGGACGGAGAGACCTTCCGGGTGACCCGTCAGCTCTTCGAGGGCCTGCTGGACATCAAGCCCGGGACCGCCGAGGTCATCCCCGGGCTGGCGTCCGAGATGCCGACTCCGTCGGACAACGGGCTCGACTGGACCTTCAAGTTGCGCACCGGCATCAAGTTCCACGACGGCACAGAGTTCAACGCCGATGCGGTCTGCAAGAACTTCGAGCGCATGTTCGACCAGAACCCGGCGGCGCAGAGCAGCGCCGCCTCCTACTGGGCCGACACCATGGGCGCCTTCAAGGACAAGGCCGCCGAGTCCCTCTACAAGGGCTGCTCGGTCACCGACCCGTCGACCGTGGTCCTGTCCGTGACGCGAACCACGTCAAAGTTCCCGACCATGCTCAGCCTCTCCTCGTTCTCGATGCAGAGCCCGACCGCCATGGACAAGGGCCAGGCCAACGACGTCAAGGCCCAGGGTGACGGCTTCGTCTTCCCCGCCTACTCGCAGGCCCCGGTCGGCACCGGCCCCTTCACGTTCGACAAGTACGACGAGGCCAACAAGACCGTCACCCTCGTGCGCAACGACTCGTACTGGGGCGACAAGGCCAAGCTCGACAAGCTCATCTTCAAGATCGTCCCCGACGAGAGCACTCGTCGCCAGGAGCTCAAGGCCGGCAGCATCCAGGGCTACGACCTGCCCAACCCGGTCGACTGGAAGGGCCTGAAGGACGACGGCAACCAGGTCCTGGTGCGCCCGGCGTTCAACATCCTCTACATGGGGCTCAACCCCAAGAAGAACCCCAAACTGGCCGACCTGAAGGTCCGTCAGGCGCTCTACTACGCCCTCAACCGCGAACAGCTCGTCCAGACGCAGCTGCCCGAGGGCGCCACGGTGGCAACCCAGTTCATGCCGGACACCGTCAGCGGCTACAACAAGGACCTGAAGCCGGTGGCCTACGACAAGGCGAAGGCGCAGCAGCTGCTCAAGGAGGCCGGCGCTGAGGGGATGACGCTCGAGTTCGCCTACCCGACCGAGGTCTCGCGCCCTTACATGCCGGACCCGCAGAAGATCTTCGAGGCGCTGCGCAGTGACCTCGAAGCGGTCGGCGTCAAGGTGAAGGTCGTCGCGAAGCCGTGGAACGGTGGCTACCTCGAGGGCATCGACAAGGGCCTGTTCGACGCATGGATCGTCGGCTGGACCGGCGACTACGACGCCGCCGACAACTTCATCGGCACCTTCTTCGCCTCAACGACGAACGACTTCCAGACGTTCAGCCAGCCGTGGGGCAAGACGCTCTCCGACCAGCTCAACGCCGCGGACACCGTCGTCGACGAGAACGAGCGGATCGCGGCCTACGAGAAGGTCAACCAGGCGATCATGGAGCAGTACCTGCCCGGCCTCCCCCTGACGCACTCGCCGCCGGCGCTGGTCGTCAGCAAGGACGTCCAGGGACTCGTCGCGTCGCCCCTGACGGCGGAGGAGTTCAGCACCACGACGGTCGGCGGCAAGTGACCCTGAACGGTCACCACCGGACCACCTGACCATCACGAAGAGCGAGGGCCGTCCCCGACCCGGGACGGCCCTCGCCGTGAGAGAGGACCGCTCACTCGAATGTTGCGATTCATCCTGCGGCGGCTGCTGCAAATGGTGGGCGTCGTCATCGTGCTCTCCCTCCTGCTCTTCCTCTGGCTGCGCTCCCTCCCCGGCGGCACCGTCTCAGCCCTGCTGGGCGAGCGCTCCACCCCGGAGAAGGCGGCAGCCCTGTCCAAGGCACTCGGGCTCGACCAGCCCCTCTGGGTGCAGTACTGGAGCTTCGTCAAGCGGGTGCTGCAGGGCGACTTCGGCCCGTCCACCGGGGTGCTGCCCGGCCGGGACGCCTTCGAGATCTTCCTGACCCGCTTCCCCGCCACGGTGGAGCTGAGCATCCTGGCGATGATCCTCGCGATCGCCATCGGCATCCCGCTCGGCTACCTGTCGGCCCGTCGCAAGAACACGTGGTTCGACAACCTGTCCGTCGTCGGATCACTCATCGGCGTCGCCGTCCCCGTCTTCTTCCTCGCGTTCCTGCTCAAGTACTGGTTCGCCGTCGAGCTGGGCTGGTTGCCGGTCTCAGGTCGGCAGAGCACCGGCCTGGACGCCACCCGCGTCACCGGCTTCTTCGTCCTCGACGGCGTCCTGACGCAGGAGTGGGACGCCGCCTTGGATGCTCTCAAACACCTGATCCTGCCCGCACTCGCTCTCGCGACGATCCCGTTCGCCGTCATCTTCCGGATCACCCGGGCCTCGGTCCTGGACGTGCTCGACGAGGACTTCGTGCGGACCGCCGAGAGCAAGGGCCTGACAGCCAGCGTGATCCGCGGGCGGCACATCCTGCACAACGCCCTGCTGCCCGTCGTCACGACGATCGGCCTGCAGGTCGGGGGCCTGCTCGCCGGGGCGGTGCTCACCGAGACCGTCTTCTCCTTCGGTGGCATCGGTGAGGCCCTCGCCCAAGGGTTCGAACTGCGTGACTATCCCGTGCTGCAGGTGCTGATCCTCGCCGCTGCCGCCGTCTACGTGGTCGTCAACCTCCTCGTCGACATCACCTACGCCATCATCGATCCCCGAATCAGGACGAGGTGATCTGCCGTGACGAAACCCTCTGGATCCTTCGGTAGCCGCAAGAAGCAGCGGATCGATGACCTCGCAGCCGTGAGCGGCCGAGCACCTGCGGGCGCCGGGCGCACCGCTGCGGGATCGGGCACCACGACGATGACCCTGGTGGACGACGCCGGCCACGTGTCCGGCGGCACCGGCCAGTCCCTCCTCGCGAGTGCCTGGGCGCGGTTGCGGCACAATCCGGTCTTCCTCCTCGGCGCCGCAATCACGGTCGCCTTCGTGATCCTCGCGATCATCTCGCCCTGGATCGCGCCCCATGACCCCGCAGCACAACCACTGCTGGACAAGGTCCGGCAGCAGACCAACCCGGTGCCGGGAGCCGAGCCGGGCTTCCCGCTCGGGGGCGACACCATCGGTCGCGACCTCTTCTCCCGCCTCCTGGTCGGTAGCCGCCAGACCCTGATCGTCGGCGTCTTCGCGACCTTGGGAGGCTTGGTCGGCGGCATCACGCTTGGAACCCTGGCCGGCTCGATGGGTGGCTGGGTCGACACCGCCGTGATGCGACTCGTCGACGTCATGCTCTCGATCCCGTCCCTGATCCTCGCCGTGTCGATCGCCGCGCTCGCTTCCCAGCCGAGCCAGATGACCGTCATCATCGCGATCGCCATCGTGCAGATCCCGATCTTCGCCCGGCTCCTGCGAGGGTCGATGCTGGCCCAACGCTCCAGCGATCACGTCCTCGCAGCACGAGCCCTCGGCGTCAAGCCCCACGCGATCGTGTTCCGGCACATGCTGCCCAACTCGCTCGGGCCGGTCATCGTGCAGGCAACCCTCGTCCTCGCGACCTCGATCATCGACGCAGCCGGGCTCTCCTTCCTCGGGCTCGGCAACCCGGATGACCGCGCCCCGGAGTGGGGCCAGATGTTGGGTCAGGCCCAGAAGAGTCTGGCCGATCACCCCCACCTCGCGGTCTACCCGGCCCTGTGCATCATCGTCGTCGCCCTGGGCTTCACCCTGATGGGCGAGTCGTTGCGCGAGGCCCTCGACCCCAAGAGCCGGAGATGACCGGGATGACCCAGGCCACGACCGTCACACCGAGCAGGAACCGCGGCGACGCAGCACTGCTGCAGGTCCGCGACCTGCGGGTGACCTTCACCCGATCGGGCGAGCCGCCCTTCACCGCCGTCGATGGGATCGACTTCGATGTCCATCCCGGCCAGACCATCGGCCTGGTCGGCGAGTCCGGGTGCGGCAAGTCGGTGACGTCGCTCGCCATCATGGGGCTGCTCCCCCGCCGCGGCAACCGGGTCGAGGGAGAAGTGCTCTTCGAGGGGAATGACCTGCTGCAGCTGTCCGACCGGCAGATGCGCGATCACCGCGGCCGAGACCTCGCGATGATCTTCCAGGACCCACTCAGCTCGCTCAATCCCGTGGTCCCGGTGGGCATCCAGGTCGCCGAGGTCCTCGAGCGGCACAAGGGCATGTCGCGCAAGGGCGCGATGGGCGCCGCCCGGGAGATGCTGGACAAGGTCGGCATCCCCGACGCGGACCGCCGGATCAAGGACTACCCGCACCAGATGTCCGGTGGGATGCGCCAGCGCGCGCTCATCGCCATGGCTCTCGCGTGCGAGCCACGACTGCTCATCGCCGACGAGCCGACCACCGCCCTCGACGTCACCATCCAGGCCCAGATCCTCGCCTTGCTCAAGAGCCTGGTCCAGGACACGGGCACGGCCCTCATCATGATCACGCACGACCTCGGGGTCGTGGCCGGTCTCTGCGACGAGGTGAACGTGCTCTACGGGGGACGCCTGGTCGAGCGAGCCGAGCGGCACCCCCTCTTCGCCGAGCCCCGCCACCCCTACACGAACGGGTTGCTCGCCTCGATCCCCCGCCTCGGGGCGGGACAGGGCGAGCGCCTCAAGCCGATCCCCGGCTCGGTCGCGGACAACCTGCCGTGGACGCACGCCTGCGCCTTCGCCCCCCGCTGCTTCAACGCGCTCCCCGTGTGCTTCGAGGTGACCCCCGAGCTCGAGGAGGACGCCGGCCGAGCCCTGCGGTGCCACAACCCGGTGGAGGGACCCCGATGACCAGGACCAAACCGGCCGCGAGCCCTGAGGCCCCTGCAGAGCACCCCGTCGACCCCGACGTCCTCGTCGACGCCAAGGGGGTCAAGGTCCACTTCCCGATCCGCAAGGGCGTGTTCTTCGACAAGATCGTCGGCTACGTCTACGCCGTCGATGGCGTCGACCTGCAGATCCGACGCGGTGAGACCTACGGGCTCGTCGGCGAATCCGGCTGCGGCAAGTCGACGCTCGGCCGGGCCATCCTCAACCTCGAGACCCCCACCGAGGGGTCGGTGACCTTCGATGGGATCGACGTCGCCGCTCTCAAGGGTGAGGCACTGCGTCGGAAGCGCCAGGACATCCAGATGGTGTTCCAGGACCCCATGAGCAGCCTCGACCCTCGCCAGTCGGTCGAGTCCCTGCTCCTCGAGGGGATGAAGGCGCACGGCCTGACCAAGGACTCGGCCGCGGCCAACGCGAGGCTGCTGGAACTGCTGGCCGCAGTCGGCCTGCCCCCGACCTCGCTGCGCAAGTACCCGCACGAGTTCTCCGGTGGCCAACGCCAGCGCATCGGCATCGCCCGGGCCCTGTCGGTCAACCCCAGCCTCATCGTCGCTGATGAGCCGGTGTCCGCACTCGACGTGTCCGTTCAGGCCCAGGTGATCAACCTCCTCGAGGACCTGCAGGAGGAGTTCGGCCTCACCTACCTCGTCGTGGCCCACGACCTCGCAGTGGTGCGCCACATCAGCGACCGGGTCGGGGTCATGTACCTCGGGGCCATCGCGGAGGAGGCCGACGCCGCGGACCTCTACTCCAGGCCGCTGCACCCCTACACGCGCGCCCTGCTCTCGGCGGTGCCGGTCCCCGATCCCCTCATTGAAGACAGCCGTGAGCAGATCCTGCTCGTCGGTGACCTTCCCTCACCGTCCGACCCGCCGACCGGCTGCCGCTTCCACACCCGGTGCCCCTGGCGGCAGGAGACGCGCTGCGACACCGAGCGGCCCGCCCTGCGCACCCTGCAACTCGACGGCGTCCCCTCCTCGCACCGGGTGGCGTGCCACTGGGCCGAGCAGATCGAGTCGGGCGAGCTCACGCCGCACCACGTCGACGCCGTTGCCGTCGAGCAGAGCGCCCCGACCCTTCCCGACGACTCCCTGATCGGGCCGGTGTCCCTCAGCGAGGTCGAGTGAACCCCTCCAAACCGGACCGCCCCGGCCGGCCAGCAGCACCCGCAAGCCCGCTCAGCGGCATACGCGATGGTCGTATGCCGCTGTGCCCGCACCCAGCTCGCCCGCAGGGCACGCCCGGGGCCGGGAAGGCACAGCATTCGCCGCTGCACAAAAGTAGACTCCAATGGGTCCAACGCACGGGTGACAGGCCTCACGGCGCCCGGTGTGGGGGATCGCTAGGCTCAGCGCAGGCTGGGCAGACCAAGGAGGCGTGGAGCGCATGATGCGTCCGCAGACCATTTCCCTGCGCGGGAATTCCCTGTACTACATCGACAGCGGGGACGGCGAGGTGGTGCTGTTCGTCCACGGGTTGCTCGGGTCGCACCGAAACTGGCGCTACCTGATCGACCGCATCGACGACACGCATCGGGTCATCGTCCCGGACCTGTTCGGACACGGGTCGTCGGCCAAACCTCAGGGTGACTACTCGCTGGGCGCGCACGCCGGCATGCTTCGCGACCTGATCGATGCCCTCGGCGTCGACAAGGTCACCCTCGTCGGCCACTCACTGGGTGGTGGGATCTCGCTCCAGTTCTGCTACCTCTTCCCCGAGCGGGTCGAGCGTCTCGTGCTCGTCGGCTCCGGCGGACTCGGTCGTGAGGTCATCCCGGCCCTGCGGGCCGCCACCCTGCCGGGGGCCGAGTGGGTCCTTCCCGTCATCGCCTCACCGAGGGTGCGAGGTGGGGTCGAGACGATCGGACGCGGCCTCGCGCTGGTGGGCTGGCGGGCCAGCCACGACATGCGGGCGGCCTGGGAGGGGTTCACGGCGCTCAGCGACGCCGACAGCCGGCGCGCCTTCCTCGCCACGACCCGGGCTGTCATCGACCCCGGTGGGCAGAGCGTCGCGGCGACGGACTACCTGCCGGCCCTCGCTGACCTGCCCGTCCTGGTCGTGTGGGGAACCAACGACATGGTCATCCCGGCCGCACACGCCGAACGGGCGAGGGAAGCAATCCCCGGGTGCCGCGTCGAACTGTTCGACGGCGCCGGGCACTACCCGCACCTCGATGACCCCGACCGCTTCGCTGCACTGTTGCGCGACTTCATCACCGCGACCGGCCACGGCGACCCCACCCCGGACACACAAGCCGCCGGCTGAGCGGGGCCGCGATCCACGGGCGCGCGGTCACGCGGCCTGAGACGGTATCGAGACGATGACCCGACCGGAGCTGCCTCCAGTGAGCAACGACTCGAACGCCTCGGGAAGACGGTAGAGGCCCTCGAAGACGGTGTGAACGCTGCGGACCCTGTCCTGACGCAGCCAGGCACCGACCTCTGATTCGAAGGCTTCACGGAGGTCCTCGTGCGCGGTGACGGTGAAGCCACGCACGGTGAGTTCCCGGTAGATGAGGTTGCGGAAGTTGGGGGGCCCACTGTGGCCGGAGCCGTTGATGGCTCCGCAGACGACCACCCGACCGCCGAAGTTGAGCACCTCGAGTGCCGCTTCGAGCTGCTCCCCGCCGACGTTGTCGTAGTAGAGGTCGATGCCGTCTGGCGCGGCCGCGCGCAGCAGGTCAACAGCCGGCCCGTCGTGCCGGTTGATGGCCCGGTCCGCGCCGAGCACGTCGGTGAGCAGGGCGACCTTCGCTGCGGAGCCGGCGACGCCGATGACTGTGGCGCCACGTGCCTTGGCGAACTGCACCGCGCAGCTTCCGACCCCTCCCGCAGCCCCTGAAACGTAGACGACGTCGGTGGGTTGAACTGAGCCAATGGTGATCATCCCCACGTAGGCCGTGAAGCCGACGTGCCCCAAGATCGTGAGGTGCCCATTGAGCTGCTCGCTCGTCGCCGGCTCGTCGATCGTGCGCAGGTCATCGGCATCGACAACTGTCGCGGTGCGCCACGGCACCTTGCAGACGGCGAGGTCGCCCGGGCAGAGGGACTCGTCCCGAGACTCGAGCACCTCCACCACGGCGTCGCTGGTCGGGACATCGCCAACTCCGATCCCCGGCCCGTAGGCGGTGCCCGGCCCTCCGAGCCGATGAGCCAGCCCAGCGTTCAGGCCGAGTCGTCGCGTTCCGACCAGGACCTGACCCGGGGCGGGCTCGCCGACGGCAGCATCGAACACGCCGAAGTCCTGCGCTGTCGCTGGACCGTCGGGGATCGCCGTCAATCGGACTTCTCGGCACTGCATCCCTCGACCCTATGCCTGTCGGCACGGGAGACCCGGACGTGATCGACGGCGGTGCAGCGCGCGGCGACCGCGCCCGCTGACAACCTTCTCGTAACGTTTCGGTCCCAGCCGTGGACCCCGTGGGCGAAGTGTTGCATGGTGATCCGAACTGGCCGGTAACGACCACTGCATCAACGACACCTCGTCGTGGACACGAACCTCCTGCCACTGACCGACTACCACCCCATTGTGCGACGGACCGCGCGCAGCGACAGGAAAGACCATGACGAGATTCCCCCCTGCGACGCCGGGGCTTCACGCATGACTCTGGCCGTCCACAACCTCGAAGTCGTCTACGAGGACGTCATGCTCGTGGTCAAGGGGGCGAGCCTCACGGTGCCTCAGGACTCCATCGTCACGCTGCTCGGCGCCAACGGGGCCGGCAAGACCACCCTGATGCGGGCGATCACCGGGCTGCTCGACATCCATCGGGGCCGGATCAGCAAGGGCCGTGTGACGCTCGACGGGGAGACTCTGGACACGACGCGGGCGCCGGTCGTGGTGCGCCGCGGGGTCAGCCAGGTCATGGAGGGGCGGCGGGTCTTCGTCGACTTCACCGTTGAGGAGAACCTGCAGATCGGCGCCCACACTCGTCAGGCCAGCTCGATCTCGGCCAACCTGGACCGGGTCTATGGTCTGTTCCCCGTGCTGGAGCACCGCCGGAACCAACTGGCCGGCTACCTCTCCGGTGGCGAACAGCAGATGCTCGCGATCGGTCGGGCCCTGATGGCTGAGCCGACCTACCTGCTGCTCGACGAGCCGAGCCTGGGCCTGGCGCCGCAGATCGTTGAGCAGATCCGTGACCTCATCGTCGAGATCAACCGGGAGGGCACCGGAATCCTGCTCGTCGAACAGAACGCCGCGATGGCGCTGTCGATCGCGGACCACGGATATGTGATGGAGAACGGCAAGATCGTCATGGACGCCCCAGCAGAGGCACTGCGCGAGGACGCGGACATCCAGGAGTTCTATCTCGGGACGGGAGCCACCGCGGGCTCACTCCGGGACGTCAAGCGGTACAAGCGGCGCAAGAGGTGGCTGTCATGACCGAGACGCTGCTCGAGGTCTCCGAGCTCACGCTGCGCTTCGGCGGGAACGTCACGCTGGACGGGGTCAGTTTCGACGTCCGGCGCGGCGAGCTCTTTGCCATCATCGGGCCGAACGGTGCCGGCAAGACCTCGACGTTCAACTGCATCTCCGGGGTGTACCAACCGCAGCACGGGTCGATCCTCCTGAACGGACAGACCTTGCTCGGGGTCCGCCCCGACATCATCGCCGGGCGCGGCGTGGCCCGCACCTTCCAGAACATCGAGCTGTTCGACAACCTCAGCGTCCTGGAGAATCTGCTCCTGGGGCGGCACCAGTCCTTCGGCTACACGTGGGCCGAGGCCATGTTGCGCCTGCGCCGGGCCCGGCGCGAGGAGCTGGTGGCCCGACGGCGAGTCGAGGACCTGATCGACTTCCTCGACCTCGCAGCCGTGCGGCGCCTGCCGGTCGGCATCCTGCCCTACGGGATCCGGAAGCGGATCGAGCTCGGACGGGCCCTGGCGATGGACCCCAGCCTGCTGCTGCTCGATGAGCCGGTCGCCGGGATGAACACCGAGGAGACCGAGGACATGGCCGGGTTCATCATCGACATCCGCACCGAGCTGGACACGACCGTGATCATGGTCGAGCACGACATGCGGCTCGTGATGGATCTGGCTGACCGGGTCATGGTCCTCGACTTCGGACGTCAGATCGCGCTGGGCACGCCCAGCCAGGTCCAGTCCGATCCCGCGGTCGTCGCCGCCTACCTCGGTGGTGCGGCCGCCGCTGTCGTGGAGGGGTTGTCATGAGCAGCACGCCCGGCCCGTCCGAGGTAGCGACGGCAACCTCGGCAGCGACAGGAACTAAAGCGTTCGGCGCCGCCGACCCCGCGAGCGAGACCATCCACCTGTCCCGGGTCCTGCGGCACAACGCGACGGAGTACGGCGAGCAGACTGCCCTGCGTACCAAGAGCCTCGGGATCTGGCAGGACATCACCTGGGCCGGCTACCTCGAGGCGGCGGAGCGGATCGCCTTCGGACTCGCGGCGCTCGGGGTGAGCGCCGGGGAGCGGGTCGCGATCCAGTCCGAGAACCGGCCGGAGTGGCTCTTCACCGATGCCGCGACGGCCCTGCTGCGCGCCGTCATCGTCGGGCTCTACCCGACCAACCCAGCTGCCGAGATCGAGTTCCTGCTGCAGGACTCGGGCGCGCGGGTGCTGATCGCCGAGGACCAGGAGCAGATCGACAAGGCCGTCGCGGTCGTCGACACCTGCCCGGCGCTGGACTGGGTCGTCTACCTCGACTCGCGCGGGCTCACAAACTACGAGCACCCTGCGTTGATCTCCATCGACGACCTGGTCCGCCGGGGCGACGCCCTGCGCCTCGAGCAGCCGGACCTGCTCAAGGATGCCGACGCCGAGCGGGCCCCGGATGACCTCGTCACGTTGATCTACACCTCCGGCACGACCGGGCCGCCCAAGGGCGCGATGATCACCGCCGCCAACGTCTCCTTCGCCGCGCGAGCCTTCACCCGCAGCGACGGAATGTTCGGACCGGCCGCCCTCAACGATCAGGACGTGCTGCTGTCCTACCTGCCGCTGTCCCACGTCGCGGAACGCGCCCTGTCCGTCTGGGGGCAACTCATCTCGCGCCCGGTGACCCATTTCGCCGAGTCGATCGACACGGTCGCCGCTGACCTCGCGGAGGTGCAGCCGACGGTGCTCTTCGCCGTCCCGCGGATCTGGGAGAAGATCCAGGCCACCGTGCTGATCAAGACGGCCAACGCGACCCCGCTCAAGCGAACCATCCACTCCCTGGCCACCCGGTGGGGCGCCACGATCGCCGCGGACCGACTGGCCAACGACGGTCGCCACACTCCCCGGTCCCGAGTGCTCTACGGGCTCGGCTGGCTCCTCGACTACCGGTCCCTGCGCCGCCGACTCGGGCTGGCCAAGGTGCGCCACGCCCTCTGCGGTGCGGCGCCGATCGCCCCGGAGGTGCTCACCTTCTTCCTCGGGATCGGGGTACCGATCCACGAGGCCTACGGGATGACCGAGAACACCGCGATCGCCACCGCGAACTTCGTCGACCGGCTGCGGATCGGCACGGTCGGCGAGGTCCAGCCGGACACCGAGCTGCGGCTCGATGAGAGCACCGGCGAGATCCTCACCCGTCACCCGGGGGTCTTCCCCGGCTACTGGCACCGCCCCGAGGACACCGCAGCGGTCCTCGACGCCGACGGCTGGCTGCACACCGGCGATGTCGGCGAGTGGGTCGATGACACCCACCTGCGGATCGTGGACCGGATCAAGGACATCATCATCACGGCCGGCGGCAAGAACATCTCCCCGAGCGAGATCGAGAATCAGATCAGGACCTCCCCCTTCATCAAGGAGGTCGTCGTCATCGGCGACCGGCGGCCCTACCTGACCGCCCTGGTCGGCATCGAGTTCGACACCGTCGCGGACTGGGCCGCCCGACGCAAGCTGACCTACACGACCTACCGGGATCTCTCGAGCAAGCCCGAGGTCGTCGCGCTGGTCGGCGAGATCGTCGCGGCCACCAACGCGCGGCTCGCTCGCGTCGAGTCGGTCCGCAAGTTCCGGATGATCGTCAAGGAACTCGACCACGAGGACGGGGAGCTGACCGCCACCCAGAAGGTGCGCCGGGTCGCCTTCGCCGAGGGCGTGCCGCACCTGATCGAGGACATGTACGCCGGCACCGAGGAGCACCCCGGCGCCGACTTGGGGAGGGCCGGATGATCGAGTTCCTGACCACGACGGTCACCGGACTGGGGCAGGGCAGCGTCTATGCCCTGATCGCCGTGAGCTTCGTCGTGATCTACCGCGCGACGGGGGTGCTCAACTTCGCCCAGCCCGCCCTGCTGATCCTCGGCGCCTTCGCCACCTCCGTGTTCGCCGTCGACCTCGGGGTGCCGTTCTATCCGGCGATCGTGCTCGCCGTCATCGTCATCGCCGCGCTGTCGGCGGGGATCGAACGGGTCGCGATCCGGCCGATGGTGGGCAAGTCCGAATACTCCGCCGCGCTGCTCACGGTCGGTCTGTTCATCGTGCTGCTCGTGCTCGCCTTCCGCCTCTTCGACTCCAAACCGCGCACCGTGGGCGACCCGTGGCAGCTGAACACGCTGTGCTTCGGCGCGACGTCCGCAGCGGGCGAGTGCACCGGCGTGCAGGTCTACGAGGCCTCGCTCGGCCGGATCGCCGTCGCGATGGTGGTCATCGCCGCGCTGGGCTGGTGGCTCAGCCGGTCCCGGATCGGCCTGGCGATGCGCGCCACCTCACTCGATCAGGAGACCGCCCTCGCGCAGGGCGTCGACGTCGGGCGGGTCTTCTCCTTGTCCTGGGCGCTCGGCGGCGGCCTCGCCGCGCTGGCCGGGGCCCTGTTCGCAGCAAACGGCTCGGTCATCCAGGCCACCGATGCGATCTTCGCGATCGTCGCGCTGCCCGCGATCATCCTGGGCGGCCTCGACTCGCTCAAGGGCGCGGTGATCGGCGGAGTGGCCATCGGGTTGGCGATCGCCTGGACCAAGAGCTACCAGCCGCAACTGGCCCCGTGGCTCGGCACGAACTTCGAGAACGTCGTGCCCTACCTGCTCATGATCTTCGTCTTGCTGATCCGCCCCTATGGCATCTTCGGAACCCGGGAGGTTGAGCGCGTATGAGCGCCCTGTCCACCAGCACCCCGGCCGCCGAGACGGCCCAAGACCGTGTGGCCGCATCGAGCCGGTTGACCGGCGCCTCGACCGAGTTGAGTTTCGAGGGGGTCAACGGCACGGTGGCCCGGTCGGTCCGACGCGGTCGGCCGGGGCTGCACACCAGCTACGCCACCGACGACGCCCTGATCGACACGCGGGCCAAGCGGCTCTGGACCGTGGCCCTGCTGGTCGGCGCGGTGGCCGCGCCCTTCGTGGCCACGGCCGGGTTCACCTACCTGCTGACCATGGCAGCGGTCTACGCCATCGGCGGGATCGGGCTCAACCTGTTGACCGGGTACGCCGGGCAGGTCTCGCTCGGACACGCCTTCTTCCTCGGTCTCGGCGCCTACACCGCCGCGGTCCTGGGCGGCGACGCCGGACGGTCCACCACTCGCGGCGATCATCCCGGGGCTGATCGGGCTGGTCGTCGCACCGCTCGCGACCCGGGTCCGCGGCCTCTACCTGGCGGTGCTCACGCTGGGACTGCTGCTGCTCGGCGAGCACGTCTTCAAGGAGTGGACGGCGGTGACGGGCGGGTCCGGCGTAGGGCGTGGGGTGGCCCAGCCCACCCTGTTCGGGTCCGACCTGACCAAGACGTATGCCGTCGGGCCGCTCTTGATCGAGCCCGCGGTCTCGCTCTACCTCCTGGCACTCATCCTGCTCATCGGCTGCGCCGTCGCGGCCCGCAACCTGGCTCGCAGCAGGACCGGTCGGGCCTTCTCTGCCGTCCGCGACCGCGACGTGGCGGCGAGGCTGATGGGGGTGAACATCACCCGCACCAAGTCCCTGGCCTTCATGATCTCGTCGGCCTATGCCGGGCTGGCTGGGGCGTTGATGTCCCTGGTCATCGGCCGGATCGCGCCGGAGCAGTGGAACCTGTTCATGTCCATCGACTTCCTCGCCATCGTCGTGATCGGCGGGGCAGCGACGATCTCGGGGTCGATCATCGGGGCGTGCTTCGTGGTCCTGCTGCCAACGCTGCTCGAGTCCGTCAGCCAGTGGGTCCCCTGGATCTCGACCTCCGGGGGTGGGCTGATCAACGTGTTCCAGTTGCAGTCGATCCTCTTCGGTCTGTTGATCATCACGTTCATGATCCTCGAGCCCCGCGGGATCTTCGGCCTCTGGCACCGCGTCCGCACCTACTTCAAGACCTGGCCCTTCTCCTACTGACCCAGCCGCGCCCACGGGCTCGGTCAACGCACCCCCAGACCCTTCACAACCGCAACTCACACCCAACCGCACCACCGCACCTGAGGAGCTCAGCATGTTCGTTCGTCAACGACGTCGCCGCGTGTACGCCGTTCTGGCCGCCGGAGCCTTGACTCTGTCGGCATGCAGCGCCGTCGAACCGGCCGAGGGTGAGACCCCGACGGCGGGAGGCGACAAGGTCGCCACCGGGCCGGGGATCACCAAGGAGGCGTGTCCGGACGCCGTCAACCCGAGCAACGGCTGCATCTACCTCGGGGTGTTGTCCGACCTGACCGAGGGCCCGTTCGCCGCCCTGGCGGTTCCGATCGTCGATGGCCAGGAGGCCTTCTGGGCCAAGGTCAACAAGGACGGCGGGATCGGCGGCTACGACATCGACATCAAGGCCAACACCCGTGACACGAAGTACAAGGCCGCCGAGCACGCCGCGATGTTCCGGCAGATCGAGCCGAACGTCCTGGGACTGGCGCAGACCCTCGGCACGGTCAACACCGAGGCGATTCTCGAGGAGCTGGTCAGCAAGAAGATCGTCAGCGTGCCGACCTCGTGGTGGTCCGGCTACGCCTTCGAAGCGGAGGACTCCGGCATCATGCTGGAGACCGGGTACTCCTACTGCACCGAGGCCGTCGTCGGCCTCGACTGGTTCTCCGCCAAGAAGGCCAAGCCCGCCTCGGTCCAGTCGGTGGGCTACCCCGGTGACTACGGCGGCGACTCCGCCGCGGGCGTGGCCCGGTGGGCCAAGGCCAACGACGCGGACTTGAAGCCAGCGATCGGCACCGGCCCCAACCAGGTCACCGGCAACCAGGACGCCGTCGTCAGCGCCCTGAAGAAGGCCAGCCCGGACGTCACGGTCCTCGCAGTCGGCCCCGCCGAGACCGCCGAGATCATCGGCAAGCTCGCCGCTGGCGGCTACAAGGGCAAGTTCCTCGGCTCCCTGCCGACGTGGAACCCGGCCCTGCTCAAGTCTGCGGCCGGCCCGGCGATGACGGCGATGTACAACCACCTGTCGCCCTACCAGAACCTCGGTGACAAGAGCGCCGCCATTACAGCGGTCATGGACTCCCTCGGCGGTGAGCTGCCGCCCAACGACGGCTACCTGATCGGCTGGGCCATCGGCTACCCCCTCAAGGCAGCGCTCCAGGCCGCAGTCGCCAAGGGTGACGTCTCCCGCGCCGGGATGGCCGCAGTGGTTGACGGGCTGACCGTCGACTTCGAGGGCATGTCACCGGCGATCACCTACGGCGGCAACCCGCAGCAGACCGCGATGCAGTCGGTCAACGTCAGCGTCCCGGACGAGAAGGGCGTGCTCGGCCTGACGACGGTCGAGCCGTTCTTCAAGGGCGAGACGTTCGACAAGACCGACTATTCAGCTCCGTGCATCGCGAGCAAGTGATCCGGGAAGTGATCCCGGGGCGGTTCTCTCCCGTCAGCAACTAACTCCTCGTCGCGCCGTGGGCCCTCGCGGGCTCACGGCGCGATGGCCGTCTGCTGGCCGATCGGCCAACCGCACGCCGGCAGGTCCTGCCCAGGTCGCACGTAGCATCCTCCGCTGTTCAGTTCGCTTCGAGTTCGAGGGACAGCAGCTTTATCATTCCTGCCCGCGCACCTCCGTCGAGCAGGACTCCATCCCATCGATCTCGAGCGTGACCGGTGGCGGCAGCGCTGAGCTCGAAGGTTCTTGGTGGTCTGCTTGGATGGCCTCATGGATCCAGTGGTAGCTGTCGCCGGAGGTCAGGTCATTGGCACGAGCCATCCGGGGGTGAACGCCTTCCTCGGCATCCCGTACGCCGCCCCGGCGGTCGGCCCGGACCGGTACCGCGAACCGCAGCCGGTCGTGCCGTGGAGGGGCCAGCGCGACGCGACCAGCCACGGCCCCACCCCGGCGCAGACGCCCTATCCGGCCCCGATGGACGC
>CAJDUR010000019.1_pt1 | contig 41217 bp, 38 predicted proteins | sample 7391191 | NCBI WGS metagenome assembly CAJDUR01 (sample SAMEA7055688, study PRJEB34461) | soil metagenome | biome: terrestrial ecosystem; feature: Peninsula; material: soil | place: Antarctica | collected 2016 | reverse complement strand
TCGGCCGCTACCAAGATGGCGGCCGTCTCTCGGGCCGCGAGCAGGTCGTAGAGGACAATCGTCTCGGCGAAGTTGTCCAGGAGACGAGTCCACCGCTTCTGCAGGTCTCGGCGGCGGCGCCCTTCGGGTAGACGCCCTAGCCCGCGTTCGATCTCCTCAACCGTCACCACACAGATGGTCAGACCCGACGGGTCGATCGACTGCGCCCAACCGAGGACCACCTGATCAGGGGTGTCTCTCATGAACTCCGACACCACGTTGGTGTCAGCGATGATCACGACAGGTCGACCGGGCGAGGCTGATCGGCACGCGTAGCCACATCGAGTTCGACCCCGCCGACCTCAGCCATGGATGCGTGCAAGGAAAGGAGGAAGTTGCGCTCGGGCCTGTTCACCGCCGCATCCAAGATCGCCCGAACCTCGGCCTCGACCGAACGGCCGTGCTCAGCCGCTCGTCTTCGAAGCCGTGCGTGTGTGCGCTCGTCCAGTTGTCTGATCGTGAGAGTACTCATCCCGCCACCTCCTGATAGCAATGCTAGCGTCACGGGGCGTAGGTCCTGACGGCGACAGATGGCCAAACCGTGGGCATGAACGATCTCATCACGATTCGCTTGGCGCTCGAGGGTGGCGACTCGGGGTGACTGCCTCCCGAGTCGGAAGATCGCCCGCGCCGACTCCCAACCGGGGAACGTGACAGTCCACATTCAACGAAGGAGAGCCCGAGCCATGGCTGAATACGACAGACCGTGAACGCGCCGGATGCCCCGCGGGCAGTCGGACCCTATTCGCATGCGGTCAGGGCCGCAGACTTCGTGTACTTGTCGGGCCAGACTCCACTGGAGCCCGCTACCGGGAAACTCGTCGACGGTGACGTCGCGGCGCAGACCACGCGCGTGTTCGCCAACCTCTTGGCGGTGCTCACCACAGCGGGGCTCACGTTCGCACACGTCGTGAAAGTGAACGTCTACCTGACCGACCTCTCTGACTTCGCCGCCATGAACGAGGTCTACGCCCAGACGTTCTCCGAGCCCTATCCAGCCCGCACCACGGTGGCGGTGGCAGGGCTCCCCCTTGAGGCTCACGTCGAAATCGAACTCATCGCCCAAGCCTGACTGGCGATTCACGACATCATCCGCCAATAGGAGAAGAGATGTGCAGTCCTGGCTGCTTCTCGACACCAGATCAAGCGCGCGGATGAGCCTGCTCATAGCTCTTTCGGAGTCGATCAACAGAGACGTGTGTGTAGATCTGGGTCGTGGCCAGACTGGCGTGCCCGAGCAGTTCCTGGACCATGCGCAGGTCGGCCCCGCCCTCGAGTAGGTGCGTCGCGGCGCTGTGGCGCAGTCCGTGCGGTCCGAGATCGGGCGCATCGGGCACGTGCGAGAGCAGTTCGTGGACCGCCGATCGCACCTGTCTCGCATCGGCCCGACGCCCTCGTCGGCCCAGCAGGAGGGCGGGCCCCGAGTCAGGCCTGGCGACCTGTTCACGGACTGTCAGCCAGGCCTGCACAGCCCGAGCCGCGGGAAGCCCGAAGGGCACCATCCGCTCCTTGGCGCCCTTGCCGAGGACTCGCACGACGTTCTGCCCCAGGTCGAGGTCATCGACATCGAGAGCCACCAGCTCGCCGACTCGGATCCCACTGGCATAGAGCAACTCGACGATCGCGACGTCTCGCACGTGGATGGGGTCGGCGTCGTCGGCCCGCACTGCGGCGAGATCGAGCAGTGCGGTTGCCTCGGACTGCTTGAGGACCCCCGGCAGCGATCTCGTCCGCTTCGGGGCGACGAGCCGAAGCGAGGGGTCGGCATCAAGGTGCCCGGTCCGGACCGCCCAACCGAGGAAGGTCCGTGCGGCGGCAGCGCGGCGGGCGATCGTTGCCCGCGCGGCTCCCCGGTCCGCCTGCTCACCGAGCCAGACCCGCAGATCAGCGAGGCGCAACTGCCGCGGCCCCTCAAGGCCCTGAGTCGCCGCAAACGTCAGCAGGTCCCGGATGTCACTGAGGTAGGCCCGCTGGGTGTGCACCGAGCGACCCCGCTCGGCTCCGAGATAGCGCTCGAAGTCGGCGAGCAGCGTGGCTTGCTGGCTCTCCTCCCCCGACGCTGCACTCCTCGACGTTTCACGTCCCATGAGCGCACCTTCGCAAAGGAATCCTCGTCAAGCAAGAACATCCGGACGTGGCCCCCAATCCCGTTGGGGTGGCGCCTTGCGCCAGCGGCCTTCGACGCACACGGCGAGCCCGTCGTCCTCGAGACGAGCCAGTGCCGCCCGGACGCCGAGCGGCGCCATGGTCGTCACCAGGGCCAGCCGATCGAGCTCCATCCACCCCCGCACGGGGAGCGCTTCGAAGACCGCGGCCTCGTCCGGCTCGAGCCCATCGCCGGCCCGGTAGGGACCGCGAGGCGGCTCCACGGCGTCGTCGCCGATGACCCCGACCAGCTCGATCACCTCCGCCGCATCGGTGACCAGAGTGGCCCGGTGGTCCCGGATGGCCTGATGACAGCCGGCTGACGACATGGAGGTGACCGGCCCCGGGACGGCCCCGATCGGTCTGTGCAGCTCCTCGGCATGCCCGGCGGTGTTGAGGGAGCCCGAGCGCAACCCGGCCTCGACAATCACGACGCCCGCGCTCAGCGCGGCAATGATGCGGTTGCGGTGCAGGAACCGTCCCTTCATCGGTGCCGAGCCTGGGGCCACCTCGGAGACGACGGCACCAGCCTCCGCCACCCGGTCGATGAGGTTCTTGTGGGCCGCGGGGTAGGCCCGGTCGATGCCACTGGCCAGGACCGCGACGGTGGGCCCGTCCACGGCGAGCGCCCCGCGGTGAGCGGCGGCGTCGATCCCGAACGCCGCTCCCGACACCACGGTCCACCCCCGGGACGCGAGGCTGGCCCCCAGGTCCGAGGCCAACGACTCCCCGTAGGCCGTGGCCATCCGAGACCCGACCACCGCGACCGACCTGCGCACTGTCAACGCGAGCGGTCGGGCACCGCGGACCCACAGGCACCACGGTGGGATGGCGAGTTCGTCGAGGCCCTCGGGCCACTCAGAATCCCCGGGAATGATGACACGGGCACCGACCCGCGATGCGATTGCGAGGTCCCGCTCGACGTCGAGGGCGGCTACCCGAGGTGCGAACCGTGCCAACGCGCCAGCTCCTCGGACGATCCGCTCCAGCGCACTGACCGGCCCGATGGTCGCGACGAGCCGGGCGATCGTGCTGTCGCGCGGCTCCGCGACCCGGCTCAGTGCCGCCCGAGCCAGTCGCTCCTGCCTCAGGTCGCCAGCCTCGGCCACCGGCGTCGCGGCTCCCCCACCTGCCCCCGCCGCCGTCATGCCGCCACCCCAGCATTCCTGCGGAAGGAAAGGGCCAGGTCGACCTGATCTCGCCCTGGCGCCGACAGCCCTTGCAGGTCGGCCATCGTCCAGGCCACCCGCAAGGACCGGTCATAGCCACGCATGCTGAGTTGACCCTGGTCCATGGCCCGCTCCAGGCCCCGAGTCACCGCGGTCGGTAGCCGCCACGGGCGCGATCGCAGGATGCCGCCGGACACGGCGGAGTTGAGCCCGTGGGGTCGAGCCAGGACGGCTCGCCACCGCTCGTGCTGGGCCTGTCTCGCCATGGCAACCCGGGCTGCGACCACGGCAGTCCCCTCGCCCCCAGGATGGTCCGCCATCGAGAGGCCTGGCGGCTGGACGTGGACCTGGAGGTCGACCCGGTCGAGAAGCGGTCCCGACAGTTTGCCGAAGTAGTTGCGTCGCATCATCGGTGAGCAGCTGCAGTCCCGTCCCTTGCCCCACCCGTTGCCACACGGACAGGGATTGGCTGCGAGGACGAGTTGGAAGCGGGCCGGCAACGTCACCGTCTCGGAGGCCCGTGCGATCGTGACGTTGCCTCGCTCGAGGGGCGTCCGCAGCGCCTGCAGCACGGCCTTGTTGAACTCAGGGGTCTCGTCCAGGAACAGGATGCCCGCGTGCGCGAGCGTGATGGCACCCGGACGGATCCGACCGGACCCACCACCGATGACTGCAGCCTGCGACGCACCATGGTGGGGAGCGACAAAGGGTGGACGCGTGATGAGTCGGGCTTCATCCTCCAGGGCCCCGAGCACGGAGTGGATAGCGGTCACCTCCATCGCCTCCAACTCCCCCAGGGGCGGCAGCAGGCCAGGCATCCGTTCGGCGAGCATGGTCTTGCCGGCCCCCGGCGGACCGGCCAGCATCACGTGATGGCCGCCGGCCGCGGCGATCTCGATGGCGAGCTTTGCCTCGGACTGACCGATCACCTCGGACAGGTCCTTGACCGGTCGCGGGACCGGCGGGCTGACGGGAGGAACAGGGATCTCGAGGACCGGGCGGCCCTTAGCGAGGTCGGCGTAGCGACGCACGAGTTCCATCACGTCGCCGACCGGGTGCACTCGGATGCCCGGGACGAGTCGGGCCTCCGCCGCATTGGCGGCCGGGACCACTGCGTGCCGCACCCCCGAACGTGCGGCAGCGTGCACCGCGGGAAGCACCCCGGGCACCGCGCGCACCGATCCGTCGAGCCCGATCTCACCGAGGTGCACGACCTCCGCGACGACCCGTGCCGGGACCTGCCCCATAGCGGCCAGCACCGCCACGAAGATCGCGAGATCGAAGCCCGTCCCGACCTTCCTGAGGCCGGCTGGGGAGAGGTTGACCGTCACGCGCCGCTGGCTCACGGGAGCCCTGGGAATGAGCCCGGCCGCAGCCTTGATGCGGTCGGCGGACTGGGCAACCGCGGAGTCACCGAGCCCACTGATGGAGAAGCCGGGCAACGAGCCACCCACATGCGCCTCGACCTCCACCACGAAGCCGGTCACGCCGCGCAACCCGACGGCTCGGGTGCGCCCCAGCCCACTCACGACACACCGACGAGGTGCTCGATGCGCGCGGAGCCACCGGGTGATTTGAGGATGGAGATGACGTCGAGGCGCTGGTCACCGGGTGGCCGCTGCCCGTCGCCCAGCGAGTCGAGCCACAACCCGCAGAGCCGCCGCAACCGACCGAGCTTGCGTCGCGTCACCGCCTCGAAGGGGGCACCGAACAGCTCCGAGCTGCGGGTCTTGACCTCACAGAAGACCAACGCCCCCGGCTCGGTCGCAATGATGTCGAGCTCGCCGCGGGCGCACCGCCAGTTGCGGGCGACGATGGTGTAGCCGGACTCCGTCAGGTATCGGGCGGCGAGTCGCTCACCGTAGGTGCCGAGGTCGTGCGGTGCTGGTCTGTCCATGCGGCCAGCCTCGGACGCCGGCCTCCCCCACACCAGACCCAGCTCCACGCCTGTGAACGCCGGGAATCCCGGCCGCCCCCTGTGGACAGTCTGCGAGGCCTCAGGCGAAGTCGCCGGTGTCCGGCATCTTGAGCTCCGGGGTCGGCAGCTCCTCGATGTTGACGTCCTTGAACGTCACGACCCGGACGTTCTTGACGAAGCGGGCCGGGCGGTAGATGTCCCACACCCACGCGTCCGCCATGGTCACGTCGAAGAAGACGTCCCCACCGTCACTGCGCACCTTGACGTCGACCGAGTTGGCCAGGTAGAAACGCCGTTCGGTCTCGACGACATGGGTGAAGAGGCCGACGACGTCGCGGTACTCCTTGTAGAGCTGCAACTCCATCTCGGTCTCGTACTTCTCGAGGTCTTCCGAACTCACCTAGATCGCCGTTCCTGTCTGATCACCGGGCAGGTGCCCCTGCGTGCCTCCATCATCATGCCGCAGACCCGGCAACCGCCACGACCTCCGGTGCAGTTCGCACGGACCGAGTCGCGCCAGTGCGTCCATGTGGTCCGGCGCGGAGTAGCCGCGGTTGAGGCCCCAGCCGTAGGCCGGGTGGGCCTCCCCCAGCACTGCCATGAGGTCGTCACGCTCCACCTTGGCGAGCACGCTCGCGGCGGCGACGGACGAGCAGCGCAGGTCTGCCTTGACCATGGTCGTCACCGGCGGCACCGACGGCCCCTGCTCGCTGCTGAAGGCCAACAACCCGACCGCGTCCGGAGGGGTGAGCCAGTCGTGGTTCCCATCGAGGATGACGAGGTCCGGCACGAGGTCCACCGCCGCCAGCGCTCGGGTCCCCGCGAGGCGCAGGGCCGCGATGATCCCGATCTCGTCGATCTCAGCCGGGCTGGCATGCCCCACCGCATAGGCCACCGCCCACCGTTGGATGCGAGGGACGAGGCCCTTGCGAGCCCGTTCGGTCAGCAACTTGGAATCCTTGACCCCGATCGGCGCACTGCGGACCGTCTCGTCGATGAGCACCACTCCGACGCTCACCGGGCCCGCGAGGGCACCCCGGCCGACCTCGTCCATGCCAGCGAGGACGCGGTGTCCCTGCCGCTGCAGGGCCCGTTCGACCCGCAGGGACGGCTTCCTGGACAGCGGTCGGGCAGTCATGCTCGGGCTCAGCCGGCCGGGGCCAGTGCTTCGGCAGGGGACAGTGCCTCAGCAGGTGAAAGGGCCTTGGCAGGGGACGTCGACCCACCCGTCGCGGCCCCTGTCGGAGTCGACCCGGTCGGGTTCGGTGCCGGCGTGGCAGGCGCCGCGGGCACCTCCGCGAAGGTCCGAGACGGCACCCCGAGCCAGGTCACGCGATCGATCGGCCAGACGATGAACAGGGCCCGGCCCACGACCTTGTTGATCGGCACGGAGCCGTCCACACCGCCGGAGTCCTGGCCAGCAGCGTCGGCGTCGTGGAAGCGGGAGTCGGAGGAGTCCGAGCGATGATCACCCATCACCCAGATCTTCCCGGGCGGGACGACGATGTCGAACGGCTTTCCTTCGCTCGGCGCGTCCCCGGGTTTGATGTAGGAGCTCTCGTCGATGGGGACCCCGTTGACGCTGATCTCGCTCCCATCACCCTTGGCCACGACGTGGTCCCCGGGCAGGCCGATGACCCGCTTGATCAGGTGGTTCTCCGCGTCCTCGGGCAGCAGGCCGACGAAGACGAGCGCCTTGTGCAGCGGCCCACCGAAGGTCGACTTCTCGCTGATCGGGATACCCGCCAGCCAGGGCGGGTTGCCCGGGTCCTCAAAGACGACCACGTCGCCGCGGCGCAGGTCGAACGGCCCCGGCGTCAGCTTGCTGACGATGACCCGGTCATCGACCACGAGGGTGTTCTCCATGGAGCCGGACGGGATGTAGAACGCCTGGAAGAGCCAGGTCTTGACGACGAAGGACAACGCCATCGCCAGGACGACGACGATGACGATCTCCTTGATGCCAGCCACGAGGCTGGCGCCGAACCCGCGGCGGCCGTCGAAGTCGTCGACTTCCAGGTCCGCGCTGCCCCGGTCTTCGCCCCGAGCGGGGTCAGTGGGGGGTCCCTGAGTCTGCGCCATCACGTACCGTTTCGTGGGATCGAGGAGAGTTGGCCTTGCTCGATCGAGCCGGCCCGATCGAGCGGCCAGTATCGCACCGTAGCTCGACCGATGACATCGCCGAGGGGGACCATGCCCCCGCCGGGGCTGCCCAGGTGCGCCCGCGAGTCGGCGGACCTCGAGCGGTGATCGCCCATCACCCAGAGCTTCCCAGCAGGGACGGTGACATCGAACGGGAAACTGCTCGGGGCATCGCCGGGGAAGAGGTAGGGCTCCGTGGCGGGCACCCCGTTGACCGTGAGCCGACCATCCGAGGCGCAACACACGACCCGGTCCCCAGGCAGGCCGACGATCCGCTTGACGTAGTCGGTCTCCGGGCCGACCCCGACCAGACTCCCGGCGGCCCCGATCAGGCTGGACAGCAGTCCACGGTCCCCGGCCCCGACACCGAACGCGTCGCGCGCATCGAAGACGATGATGTCGCCGCGCTGGAGGTCCGCCGCGTCGATCGTGCGGTTGACGAGGATCCGGTCGCCCACGTCGAGGGTGTGCTCCATGGACCCACTGGGGATCGAGAACGGCGCGACCAGGAACGATCGGACCAGGATGATCAGGAGCAGGACCACGGCTGGTGGCAACAGCCAGCGCAGCCAATGGTCCTGGCCCCGGGGATCCGACGCGAGTTCGCGGGCATCCTCGGGGTCGCTCGATGGCCCTTCAAGCGATCCTTGGTCAGGCACGTGGAGCGGCGCCGTGACTTCGGGACCGCGTCAGTTGGACGTGGCGGACGGCTTGGCCGGGGTCGTCTCGCGCTTCTCGCGGATCTTGGCAGCCTTGCCGCGCAGGCCGCGCAGGTAGTAGAGCTTGGCGCGGCGCACGTCGCCGCGGCTGACCAGCTCGATCCGGTCGATGACCGGGGTGTGCACGGGGAAGGTACGCTCGACACCCACACCGAAGGAGACCTTGCGGACGGTGAAGGTCTCGGCGATGCCGCCGCCGTGACGACGGATGACGACGCCCTGGAAGATCTGGACGCGCGAGCGCGTGCCCTCGATGACCTTGACGTGGACCTTGACGTTGTCACCCGCGCGGAAGTCGGGGACATCGGAACGCAGCGACGCTGCGTTGATGGCGTCAAACGTGTGCATGATGCTTCACTTTCCTCGGCGCCACAGGTCACCGGACTGAAATGTCAGGAGTGCGTCCGCCGGGCCGCGTGAGCCACGAGCAGATGCCGTGACCCGACTCCCCCTGTGGCAGGGGCCGTCGAATGCCGGACGCAATCGACCAGTCTGCCAGAAGGCGCCGAATAGCCGAAATCGGGCAGGCCGTATGCCGGTCAGCCGACTCCCCCGCCACGGCGCGGCGCGAGTTCACGTCGGGTGCCGGCACAGCGGCATACGTTAGGTGCGTGAGCATCAACCCGGGCTGGCCGGTCGCCATCGCGCTCGTCGTCCTCCTGTCGGTCACCGTCGTGGCCCATCGGATTGGCCGGGTGGGGCTGGGCCGCGAGGCCGTCGTGGCGGGGGTGCGTGCGACCGTCCAGTTGACCATCGCCGCGGTCGTGATCGTTGTCGTCATCCGCTCGATCTGGCTCTCGGTGCTCACCCTGCTCGGCATGTTCGTCATGGCGGTCGCCACGACCTGTCGACGAGTCGAGGCCCCGCACGCCTGGCCGTGGGCGATGGCGGCCATGGCCGCGGGGATCCTCCCGGTGCTCGCGATCCTCCTTGCCACGCAGACGATTCCGGTCGAGGGGATCGCGCTGATCCCCATCGTCGGGATCGTCCTCGGGAACACGATGACCGTGCACACCCTGGTCGGGCGACGCGCCTTCGCAGCGTTGCGGGAGGAGAAGGGGCAGTACGAGGCGTGCCTCTCCCTCGGTCTGCGCCCGGACCAGGCCATCGACGAGGTCATCGCCCGGCGCGTGCCCGAGGGGCTCCTGCCGAGCCTGGACCAGGTGCGCACCTCGGGCGTCGTCACCCTGCCCGGGGCCTTCATCGGGGTCATGCTCGGTGGTGGCAGCCCCGTCCAGGCAGCGACCGCACAGGTGCTGGTCCTGTTTGCGATCATGGCGACCCAGAGCATCACGGCGGGCGTGCAGGCGCGACTGATCCGCGCCCGGCGACTGCTGCCGCCCGACCTCAGCGTGTCACTCGTGTCCTGACCGTCGCCGTTTCACCAGGTCGACCACCCCGCGGTCCGTCGGCTCGCCGGGTGCCCGCCGGTAGCCCGCCCGCTTGTAGCGGCGCAGGTTGGCGTCGCTGCCGACCCCCGTCAGGAGGGAGAACTGCCGTATGCCGCTGGGCGCACTCGCCTCCGCGTGCTCGAGGAGTCGACGGCCGAGTCCGCGGCCCTGCAGGTCCGGGGCCACCATGAGCCGGCCGATGTCCCACGTGTCGCCGCGCTCCTGAGTGCGCACGGACCCGATGAGGCGGCCGGCCTTGCGTGCGACCCAGGTCCTGGTCGTGTCGAGGCTCTCGCGGAGGGTGTCCATCGACTCGACCAGGGCGGGGATGTCAAGGGTGTCGTTGACCACGGCCTCCTGCACCCAGCAGGCCCTCGTCAGGGTGAACAGTTCCGGCACATCGCCCGGGGTCGCGAGCCGGATCTCGGTCTCGGCATCGCCGTGGGCGGCAGGCAGCAGGTCGGGACGGCGGGCCGCCGTGCGGGCCAGTCGCTGGTCGTGACGCCAGGCGGCGATGGCGGCGTGGTTCCCCGACAACAACACCTCGGGGACCTCCCGGCCGTTCCAGACCCGGGGCTTGGTGTAGATGGGGTACTCGAGCAACCCGTCCTCGTGCGACTCCTCGACGAGCGACTCCGCGTTGCCGATCACTCCCGGGACGAGCCGGGCGATCGCCTCGACCATGGCCAGGACCGCGACCTCTCCCCCGTTGAGGACGTAGTCGCCGAGGCTCACGACGGAGACCTCGAGGCCCAGGGCCTCGCGGGCATGCTCGTAGACGCGTTCGTCAATGCCCTCGTAGCGGCCGCAGGCGAAGGCCAGCCACGGCTCGACCGCCAGACGGTGAGCGAGGGGCTGGCTGAAGGGCGCACCGCCTGGGCCCGGCACGATGAGGTGGGGCTTGGCGTCTGCGCCCTGCGCGAGCACGTGGTCGAGTGCCTCGGCCCACGGTTGGGCCTGCATCACCATGCCGGCGCCCCCGCCGTAGGGCGAGTCGTCGACGGTGCGGTGCCGGTCGTGGGTGAAGTCGCGCAGATCATGCACCCGGACGTCGAGCAGTCCCTCCGCACGGGCCTTGCCGATGAGCGAAAGCTCCAGTGCCGCAAGGTAGTCCGGGAAGATCGAGACGACGTCGATCCTCACTGGGCGCTTTCGCGATACAGGTCGAACAGGCCCGCTGGCGCATCGATGACGACGTGATCGGATTCCACGACGGGGACGATCTCTTCGACGAAGGGGACGTAGGCCGTCACCCCGTCGGTCAATTCGAGCACGAGCCGGTCCTGAGCGGGGCCGATCTCGAGACCAGTGACCCGGCCGAGGACGGCTCCCGCTGGGTCGCGGACCTCGAGGCCGACGAGCTCCTCCTCGGACCAGGCATCAGGCTCACCGGCGTCGGCCGTGTCGTTCGCGTCCTGTGCGTCCATGACGAGCCGCGTCCCGCGCAGAGCCTCCGCACCGGTCCGGTCCGGGATGCCCTCGAAGAGGAGCAGCCAGACACCGTTGTGGACCCGGGTGGACAGGATCGTCACCTCCCGCGGGACACCGGAGCCGGGAGCCGCCTCGGTCTCGAGCACGGCCCCGTCGGCGAAGCGGACCTCGGGGATGTCGGTGTGCACCTGGACGGTCACCTCACCGTTCAACCCGTGCGGCTTGCCGATCCGCGCCAACACGACCTTCTCGTCACTCATGGGCTCGATCCTCTCAGGCCGCGAGCAGCTGGCGCCAACGCGCACCCCGTGAGCTGACGTGCAGACGAGGGCTCGTGCGGGCTGCCGAAAGACCAGCGGGTCAACGGACAGTGGGGCACCCCGGTGACCCGGGGTGCCCCACTGTCGTGGTGCTGTTGGTGGGCGCTCAGCGCGAACGGTCGGTGTCGACGATGTCGACGCGAACGCTGTTGCTTCCCGCCAGGGCGCCGACGACCGTGCGCAGCGCACTGGCCGTGCGGCCGGAGCGACCGATGACCCGCCCCAGGTCGTCGGGGTGGACCCGGACCTCGAGCAGCTCACCGTGACGCAGCTCCTTGCGACGCACGACGACGTCCTCGTCGTGGTCGACGATCCCCTTGACGAGGTGCTCGAGCGCCTCCTCGATCATGCTCAGGACCCAGCCTTGACGAAGCCAGCGGCCTCGGCAGCCTCAGCGGTCTGGAACCAGACCTCGGCGACGGTCGCGTCGTACCACTGGCCGTCGGGCTCGTGGTACTTCATCGAGTCCTTGTTGCCCTTGATGGTGAAGCCCTCGGGCGCGGAACCATCCTCGTTCGCGGGCGCCGAGCCGTCGGACTCGGCGGCAGCAGCGAGCGGAGCGGCCTTCGTGGCGTCGCCGTCGGTGGTGTCGGCCTTCGGCTCAGCCTTGGGCTCAGCAGCCTTCGGCTCGTCCTTGGGCTCCTCGGCCTTCGGCTCAGCCTTTGGCTCGGCAGCCTTCTTCTCGGACTTCTTCTTCTTGTCGGTGGTGGCGCCATCGGCGTCCACGGTCGAACCGCCGGCTGCCGCGAGGGCTGCCTCGTAGAGGTCCTTCTTGGGGGTCTTGGCAGCCTTGACCTTCAGCGTGCCCTCAGCACCCTCAAGGCCCTTGGCCGCCTGCCAGTCACCGGTGATCTTGAGCAGCGCTGCAACGGCTTCGGTGGGCTGGGCGCCCTGCCCGAGCCAGTACTGGGCGCGCTCGCCATCGATGTCGATGAGCGACGGCTCCTCGGTGGGGTGGTACTTGCCGATCTCCTCGATGGCCCGGCCATCGCGCTTGGTGCGCGAGTCCATGACGACAACGCGGTAGAACGGTGCACGGATCTTGCCCATGCGCTTCAGACGAATCTTGACGGCCACAGTTGTGGTGTCTCCTGTTTCTGTGTTGTGAGAACGGTGAGACCGGGTGGGGAACACGCGGGGTACCGACACTCGATGTAGGCGTCCGGGTCAGGCGAGAGGGTCCTGCCCGACGGGTACAGCCGACCATTGTGCCAGATCCAACTGGCCGGTCCGAACCATCCCCGCACCATGCAGGCCCCGCACCGTCCCCGCAGCCTCACACCCCGGCGAAGGCGGCCCGGACCCGGAGGGCGATTTCGGTCACTTCGTGCTTCGGGACGTCGAAGGCGGCCTCGATGACTGGCACGACCCCGGGGTCGAACTGGGCTCGGGCCAGGCCCATCCGCAGCTCCGGCCCGACCGCCCGGGTGACGACGACCCCGCCGATGGGCGAGGCGAAGAGCAGCTCCCAGACCAGCGCCGGTTCGACGACATCCACGGAGAACACGGGCAGGCCGAGCTCCGCAGCGAGCGCGGGCGCGAGCGGTTGCCCCTCCCAGGCCCGTCCGCTCTGCACGACGACGGCCATCCGTCGCGGCGGTCGGTGCCGGTACGGCGCTGCGGGCCAGTCGGACTCGAGCATGGCGAAGCGTTCGTGGTCACGCCAGCTGCGTCGACCATCGGGCCCGGGCAGGTGCAGGAACTGGCGGGAGAATCCTTCATGGACGAAGCCGAGGCTGCGCACGAGCCCCATCGATCGCGTGTTCGTCGGCTGGATGTTGGCCTCGATCCGGTGCAGGCCCATGCCGTGAGGCGGGTCGGCGAAGACCAGACCGACCACGAGTTCCAATCCCTCACTGAACAGGCCCCGACCGGCATACGGATCGTAGGAGTCGTAGCCGATGGTCGCGCTGCGAAAGGCCCCCTGGACCACATTGGCGACGTTGATCCGGCCCACGAGCCCGTGCTTACCTTCCGGGTCGCTGGCCCAGACCATGAACGTGCGATAGGTCGGCGACTGCGCCGCCACGATCGCCGGGAGGTTGTCGGGGTCAGGGATCGCGAAGAGGGACAGTCGCCGGGCCGATCGGGTGACCGCCTCTGCGTATGCCGCCGAGTCGGCGAGCGTGGGCGGGCGCACCTCTACTGCGTCCCCCAGGACGGTGAACGGGACTGTGTCAGTGGACAACCCGCCCCCTGAGGACGACACCAGACGGAGCAGCGATGACGGACAGGTCCTGCCTCGGGTCGGTGGCATAGACGACGAGATCGGCATCCTCACCCTCGGCGATACCGGGTCGACCGAGCCATTCCCGAGCCGCCCAGGTGCCGGCCGAGATGGCCTCCAGCCTGGTGAGGCCGGCCGTCGCGAGTTCGGCCATCTCCTGCGCGACGAGGCCGTGCGGGAGGCTGCCCCCGGCATCGGTGCCGACATAGATGGGGACGCCTGCCTCGTGCGCTGCCCCGATCGTGGCGTGCCGGCGTGCATGCAGATCCAGCATGTGCTCGTGGTAGCGGGGGAACTTCTCCCGGGCCGGGGCCGCGAGGTCGGGAAAGTGCGCAATGTTGACCAGGGTCGGGACGATGGCGATGCCCTGTTCGGCGAAGGTGTCGATCGTGTCCTCCTGCAGGCCCGTCGCGTGCTCGATGCAGTCGATCCCCGCCGCTGCGAGATCTCTCAGAGACTGCTCGCCGAAGCAGTGCGCGGTGACCCGGACCCCTTCCTCATGGGCTGCAGCGACCGCATCCGCGACCGCCCGCGGCCCCCACGAGGGGGTCAGGTCGCCCGCATCCCGATCGATCCAGTCGCCGACGAGTTTGACCCAGCCGTCGCTGCGGTGGGCCTCGAGCCGGACGTACTTGACCAACTCCGACTCCTCGATCTCGTGACCGAAGTTGCGTATGTAGCGTCGAGTGCGTGCGATGTGGCGCCCGGCCCGGATGATCTTGGGCAGGTCGTCGCGGTCGTCGATCCATCGGGTGTCGCCCGGCTGACCGGCGTCCCGCACCAGCAGCGTCCCGTGCTCCCGATTGGTGATCGCTTGCTGTTCGGTCTCCGCACGACTGACCTCGCCATGCGGCCCCAACCCGATGTGGCAGTGCGCATCGACCAGGCCCGGAAGCACCCAGCCCTCCAGGGTCTGGACGTCCTCGCCGGAGGCGGGCGGGGTCAGCGAGATCTTGCCGCCGATCACCCAGACCTCGTCGAGAGTCTCCTCCCGACCCACGAGGACCTGGCCTCGGACATGAAGCACCGGTGCATCCATGCCTCGACCCTACCGAGCCCGGCGCTCTTGATGTCGCAAGCCCGGTCCCCATCACATCGCCGCCATGTTGCGGGCCCGACGATGACGATGCCTCGGCGAGAGGTGCCGACGACCTCGGCTCCGTCAGCTACGCCAGCGCCTGCGCGATCATCCGGTGGCCCTGCTCCTCAAACAGCTCGTCACCGACCTGATGGGCCCAACTGGCGGTGCCGATGGCCTCGCGCAACAGTGTCCGCCGCCACGCCGCCGGCTCCCGTGGGTCACCGCCGTAGCCCGCGAGGAAGGCCTGCTCCAACTCTGGTCGACCTTCCCACTCGCGTCGCGCCAGACGAGCGAAGTCGGTCGACGCGGGGCGCCAGTCGGCCCGGCCCAGGTCGATCACCAGGATCTGCCCGTCGTCGACCAGCCAGTTGCGGGTCTGCCAGTCGCCGTGTGTCGGGACCAGCTCGGTCGGTGGCAGATCGTGCGACGCGATCACCCCTCGTAGCCGCGTCTCGGTCTCCGCGGAGATCCGGTGGTCACCGTCGAGCCAGCGCAGCGCCCGCGCGTCCATCTCGGCCTCGTAGCTCGGAGAGATTCGGGTCGCTTGCCGGTGGTAGGCAGCCAGCAGGGCGCCGGCCTGACGGTAGGTGTCCGGGTCGTCCGCGGCGGGGGTGCCCTGAACGAGCACCCCTGGCAGGTAGGACAACGCGATCACGTTGTGGGCCCGGTCGGAGTGGAGAAGGCATCCCACCCGGCCGGCGCTGACCCAGGGTCCGGTCCACCGCTCGTGCGCCACGATCTCGCGGGCGATGTGGCCGTTGTCCGGCCCAGCCGCCTTCACCACGGCCTCGCCACGGTCGTGTCGCAGGTGCAGCACGACCGTGTCGACCAGTCCCCAGCTCAGGTCGGCCACCACCTCGGCCCGGGGAAACCAACTGTCGACGATCCGCTGCTGAGAGGGGGAGAGTGCCACGACACCTCAGCGTAGCCAGACGTGACACGCGACCGATGGTGGCCTGAGGTTGGCAGCGACGGCCGCCGCTGCCGACCTCAGGCGGGGACCAGCCTCAGGCCGAGGGGGTCGTTGAGGCCAGGAGGCGTCGCGCTCGACGACCCAGGTCGTTGAGGTCCACCCGGCCGGCATCGGCGGCAGCGGCCAGGCGCGCGGCCAGGTCCAGTGCCTCGTCGAGCTCAGGCCCGACGATGGCGGACTCCTGACCCATGTCTCGAAGGATCGTGGCCTCGGTCCGCGAGGCGATCAAGGGCTCAGCGACCCCTTGGATCCAGACTCGCGTGCGACGGCGCTCGCCGCGATCCTCACCGGTGATTCGCTCCAGGGCGAAGATGTGGTCCGCGCGCGCGAACGTGCCGAAGCCCAAAGCCACCATCCGGGAGTCCGCTACCACGCGACCATCCTGACATACCCGCTCGTCACCTGAGCTGATGTCGGACGGGTCTGCGTGCGGGGCACCCCCCGAGGCGAGCCGGCGTCGTGAAGCACGGTGAGCGGCATACGAGCCGGGGTGGGTCAGTTGCCCCCGCCGAGGAACTTCTCGAAGCCCTTGGGCAGGTTGGCCGGATCGAAGTCGGCAGCATCCGGACCGGCCCCGGCACTGGGCAACCCGAACGCCCCCGCTGCCGCGCCAGACTTCGTCGCGGCTGCCTTCTCGGCCGCAGCCCGCTCGTCGGCCGCACGCTTGGCCGGGTTGCCGCTCTTGCTCTTCTTGCGTTGCTGCGCCTGGGCCCGGCCCTTCTTGCCGGTTCCGGGGATCCCCGGCATACCCGGCAGGCCACCGCCGCCACCACGGGCCAGCGACTTCATCATCTTCTGCGCGTCACCGAACCGCACGAGCAGCTGGTTGACCTCAGTCACCGTCACACCGGAACCGTTGGCGATGCGCGAGCGCCGCGACCCGTTGATCTGCTTGGGGTGGGTGCGCTCGAAGGGCGTCATCGAGCGGACCATCGCCTCGACCCGGTCGAACTCGCGGTCGTCGAAGGAGTCCAACTGCTCCCGCAGGCCCTGCATGCCCGGCATCATCTTGAGCATCGACTTGAGCGAGCCCATCTTCTTGATGGCGCTCATCTGCTGGAGGAAGTCCTCGAAGGTGAAGTCCTCCTCCGCGAGGAACTTGCGCGCCATCTCATCGGTCTGGTTCTTGTCGAAGGCCTTCTCGGCCTGCTCGATCAGGGTCAGCACGTCGCCCATGTCGAGGATGCGGCTGGCCATCCGGTCGGGGTGGAAGACCTCGAAGTCGGAGACCTTCTCACCGGTGGAGGCGAACATGATCGCCTCGCCCGTGATCTCGGCGACCGACAGGGCCGCGCCACCACGCGCGTCGCCGTCCAGCTTGGACAGCACCACCCCGGTGAAGGCCACTCCCTCGTGGAAGGCCTGCGCCGTCTCGACCGCGGCCTGACCGATCATCGCGTCAATGACGAACAGGACCTCGTCAGGCTGGATCGCCGCCCGGATGTCAGCGGCCTGCTGCATGAGGTTGGTGTCGACGGCAAGGCGGCCGGCGGTGTCGACGATGACGACGTCGTACTGCTTGGCCCGCGCAGCCTCCACCCCCATCCGGGACACGGTGACCGGGTCCCCGAACGAATGGGTGCCCTCGCCCGAGTCGACCACGGCGTCGTGCCCGCCGACGTTGCCCCGCTCCGGGGCGAAGACATGGACACCGGCACGCTCGCCGACGACCTCGAGCTGGGTCACGGCGTTGGGACGTTGCAGGTCCGCGGCGACGAGGAGCGGGGTGTGGCCCTGGTCCTTGAGCCACTTGCCCAGCTTGCCGGCGAGCGTGGTCTTGCCGGAGCCCTGCAGGCCCGCGAGCATGATGACGGTCGGCGGATTCTTGGCCAGCACGAGTTGCCGGGTCTGCCCGCCGAGGATGCCGACGAGCTCCTCCTGCACGATCTTGACGACCTGCTGGGCCGGGTTGAGCGCCTCGCTCACCTCCGCGCCGAGCGACCGTTCCCGCACCCGGCCGGTGAAGCGCTTGACGACGGGCAGCGCCACGTCGGCATCAAGGAGCGCCAGCCGGATGTCACGGATCGTCGCGTTGACGTCGGACTCCGACAGGCGGCCCTTGCCGCGTAGATTCTTGAACGTCGCACTCAGGCGGTCAGACAGGGATGCAAACACGCCGCAACTTTAGCCGCTCGCGCGCGACTCACCGATTCGGTGCCCGATCCACCCCTGGCGTAGGACGCCGAGACGGCCCTCCCCGGGCCCCGGGAGCGCCTTTGCCCGCGATCGGCTTTCACGAGCGGGCTCCCACGGATGGAGCGTCCTCGGGCACCGTCACGGTGTGGTGGATCGCAGGACCGACTCGGCCGCCACCGGGTGCGAGGTCATAAGCACTGTGTGCGTGCTCGGTCTGGTCGATGCCCCGGGCCTCGTCGCCGGCAGCCACGCGGAAGCCCATGGTCCGGTGAATGACCCTACCGATGACGTAGGTGACGCCGAAGGAGAAGAGCAGGACCGAGAGGGCACCGACGACCTGACGCCAGAGTTGGTCGACCCCGCCGCCGTAGAACAGTCCGTCGACCCCGAGGGCGGCCCCGACCGGACTGTTCTGTTTCGAGGCGAGGAAGCCGATCCCGATCGTGCCGACCAGGCCGCCGACGAGGTGGACGCCGACGACATCGAGGCTGTCGTCAAGGCCGAAGCGGAACTTCAGCCCCACCGTGTGCGCGCACAGGGCACCTGCGATGACTCCGAGGATGACCGAGCCGGTCGGCGTCAGGGTGGAGCAGGCCGGGGTGATCGCCACGAGGCCGGCCACGACGCCCGAGGCCGCACCGAGCGAGGTCGGGTGACCGTCACGCACCTTCTCCACGAGGAGCCAGCCCAGCATGGCCGCACCGGTCGCAGCGAGGGTGTTGACCCAGACCCCGGCTGCTGTGGCGCCGGCGCCGAGGGCCGAGCCCGCGTTGAAGCCGAACCACCCGAACCACAGAATTCCCGCCCCGATCATCACGAGGGGGAGGTTGTGGGGCCGCATCGACCCCTGGGCGAATCCACGGCGCTTGCCCAGGACCAGCGCGAGGGCCAGGCCGGCTGCGCCGGCGTTGATGTGGATCGCCGTACCGCCAGCGAAGTCGATCGCCCCCAGGCCGTTGACGATCCAGCCTCCGGTCGTGGCCGCGAAGCCGTCGAAGGCGAAGACCCAGTGCGCAACGGGGAAGTAGACCAGGGTCGCCCAGACGATGGTGAACACCGTCCAGGCCGTGAACTTCGCGCGATCAGCGATCGCGCCGGAGACGAGCGCCACCGCGATGATGGCGAAGGCCGCCTGGAAGGCCGCGAACGCGGCCCCGGGAATGGTCCCGTAGACAGCGGTCATCACCCCGACGAGCCCGAAGTGCTGGAACGGATCTCCGACGAGGCCGCCCCAGGACTCGCCGAAGGTCTCGCTGTAGCCCCAGAGGACCCAGACCACCGAGATGGTCCCCATCCCGATGAAGCTCATCATCATCATGTTCAGGACACTCTTGGCCCTGACCATCCCGCCATAGAAGAGGGCGAGACCGGGCGTCATGAAGAGCACCAGTGCTGCGCTCACCAGGACCCAGGCGGTGTCGCCAGAGTTGATCGTGTCCATGCAGGGAGTCTGCGAACCCGCGATGTCAGGAGTCCGCCTCTGGTGTTACAGCCGTGTCAACATCGGGCCACGGATGTTAGCGGGGGGTTTCACACACGGGGCCTGTCCACGCTCTGGACGGTCCCCTCCCCCGGAGGACCGCTCAGGGATCGGGAGGACTACTCGAGGATGGCATCGACGAAGGCAACCGGGTCGAAGGGGGCCAGGTCGTCCGGGCCCTCGCCGAGGCCGACGAGCTTGACCGGGACCCCCAGCTGTCGTTGGACCGCCACGACGATGCCGCCCTTGGCCGTGCCGTCGAGCTTGGTCAGCACGATGCCCGTGACGTTGACCGCCTCGGAGAAGACCTTGGCCTGCTGCAGCCCGTTCTGCCCGGTCGTCGCGTCGAGCACGAGGAGCACCTCGTCGATCTGGCTCTGCTTCTCGATGACGCGCTTGACCTTGCCGAGCTCGTCCATGAGGCCGACCTTGTTGTGCAGCCGCCCGGCCGTGTCGATGATGACCACGTCGACCTCGCCCTCGATGCCGGCCTTGACCGCGTCGAAGGCCACCGCCGCGGGGTCGGCGCCGTCCTTCTCGGAGCGGATCGTCGCCACACCGACCCGGGCTCCCCAGGTCTCGAGCTGGTCGGCAGCGGCGGCCCGGAAGGTGTCGGCGGCTCCGAGGAGCACCTCACGGTCCTCGGCGACCAGGACGCGGGCGAGCTTGCCCACCGTGGTCGTCTTGCCGGTGCCGTTGACCCCGACGACGAGGATGACCGAAGGCCGGTCGCCGACTCGGGCCGAGGCGATCCGGCGGTCCATGTCCGGCTGGACCAGGGCGAGCAGGTCGTCGCGCAGCCACCCGCGCACGACCGCCTCATCGGTGGTGCCGTCGATCTTGACCTTGGCCCGCAACGACTCGACCAGCTCGTTGGTGGCCTCGACTCCGAGGTCGGACGCGATCAGCGTGTCCTCGACCTCTTCCCACGCCTCCTCATCGAGCCGGCCCCGGGACAGGAGGGCCAGCAGGCCCTTGCCGAGGGCAGTGTTGGAGCGGGACAGCCTGGCGCGCAGGCGCTGCAGGCGACCACGGGCCGAATCCGGCCGCTCGACGGTCCTCGGCCCGGTGCCTCACGCTCCAGGACGTCGGTGCCGCGGCCCCTGATCAGGCTGAAAGCGAAGCCCGCGACGAGGATGAGGACGACGAGTCCGATGACGAGATAGAGCCAGAGATTGTCCACTGACCCATCCAACCACGCGCCCGCGAGCGTCCCGGACCGGCAGGAAGCTCAGTCGTGGGCGCGGCGGGTGATCAGCAGGGCGGGGCCGCCGACCGACATCCGGTCAGTGCGTGTCTGCGGTGTGGCGACCGAGGGTGGTGACGCGATCGCGTGCAGCGTCCAGCACCCCTTCCCCCTTGGCGGTGAGCAACTCACGTCCGTCCCGGTGCGCAGGCACCGCGACGAGACCGACGACTGCAACCGCAAAACCAACAACGAGGAGCATCGCGAGAACGAGAATGACCATGTGGCCAGAGTGGCTCATGTGACGTTGTTATGGCAAACGGACCTGAGTGAACGTAGCGAAAACGTCACCCAGCCACCATCAAAGGGTCAAGACTCCGTGCCTCAGACCATGCCGTATGCCGCTGAGCCCCCGTTACCTTCTTCCGTGGGCTTCGGGGCCCACTGGTCTAGGCCGGCTGGTCGGCGACGTCACGCAGCCGTTGGCTCACCACGGTGGTCACGCCGTCGCCGCGCATCGTGACGCCGTAGAGGGCGTCGGCGATCTCCATCGTCTTCTTCTGGTGGGTGATGACGATGAGTTGCGAGCTGTCCCGCAGCTCCTCGAACAGGGTGATCAGGCGCCCGAGGTTGGCATCGTCGAGCGCCGCCTCGACCTCGTCCATGATGTAGAACGGCGAGGGCCGGGCCTTGAAGATCGCCACGAGCAGCGCCACGGCCACCAACGAGCGCTCCCCACCGGACAGGAGCGACAGCCGCTTGATCTTCTTGCCGGGCGGGCGGGCCTCGACCTCGAGCCCCGTCGTCAGCATGTTGGACGGGTCGGTCAGCACCAGGCGCCCCTCTCCCCCGGGGAAGAGTCGCTGGAACACCCGCTCGAACTGCACCGCGGTGTCCTCGAAGGCTTCGGCAAACACCTTCTCGACCCGCTGGTCGACCTCCTTGACGATGTCGAGCAGGTCCCGCTTGGAGCTCTTGAGGTCCTCGAGTTGCTCTGTCAGGAACTGGTGGCGCTCCTCAAGAGCCGCGAACTCCTCCAGGGCCAGTGGATTGATGCGGCCCAGGGCATTCAACTTGCGGTCGGCCTGACGCAGTCGCTTCTCCTGGACCTCACGCATGAAGGGGACCGGGTCTGGACGCTCTGCCTCCGGGTCGGCATCCGGGTCCGGGACCACGGGGATGAGCTGGTGCGGGCCGAACTCCTCGACCAGGTCATCCGGAGAGACACCGAGCTCCTCGACGGCCTTGGTCTGCAGTGCCTCGATGCGCAGCCGCTGTTGGGTGCGGGCCACCTCGTCGCGGTGCACGGTGTCGGTCAGGTCCCGCAGCTCGTTCTGCAAGGTCGTCACGTCTCGGCGGACCACGGCCAGCTCGGCGTCGCGCTCGCTGCGCTCCTGCTCGCCCAGGGTCCGAGCCCGGTCGGCTGCCTCAGCGGATCCGGCGAGCACGTCATGGGCGTATCCCGCGGCGACTCGCACCGCTTCGGCCACGACCGCCTCCTGCTGACGTCGGGCGCGCTTGGCGGCGACCCGCTCCCGAGCCTCCTCCTCCTGCCGGGCGCCGCGCTCAAGGGCTTCGACGCGCTCGGTGATCGCCCGGGCCCGCTCCTCGCGGGTGCGCAGGCCCAGCCGCAGCTCGGTCTCGGCGGCGCGCGCCTCTCGGGCCAGCTCATCGAGGCGGTCCCGCTCGTCGGTCGACGGCTCGTCCTCGATCTCGCCCTCGACCCCCGCAGCCTCGAGCCGCTCACTCAGATCGGCGTGCTCACGGCGGTCGGCCTCGATGGCCTCCTCGGCGTCGACGATCGCTCGTTCGGTGCGCTCGACCTCAGCCCGAGCCGTCCGCAGCGCCTGCCCCAGCGACCCGAGTTGCTCGGCGATGGCCGACATCCGGGCATCGCTTTCGTGCAACCGGTCGAGCAGGGTCTCGACCTCTTCATGGGCGGAGGCTCGAACTCCTTCGGCGGCAGCGGCCTGGAAGCGGGCCTGCTCCCCCGTCTGGGTCGCCGCAGCCACCTGGGCCCGAGCTTCGTCATAGGCCGCCTGCAACTCGAGCAGGCTCGGGGCCGAGGTGCTCCCGCCGCGAGCCCAACCCGGGCCGAAGACATCGCCCTCGTGCGTCACGGCGGTGATCCCCGGGTGTGATCGAACGAGGGCGGTCGCAGCCGCCCCGTGGGCCACGACGGCCACCCGGTCCAGCACCCGGCACACGGCGGGCCGCACCGAGTCGGGGCAGGTGACGACGTCCTGCGCCCAGCGAGCGCCTGGCCCGAGCGACGGCCATCCGGAGCGGTCCACCTCTCCGGCCGATTCGGAGACGAGCAGGCTCGCCCTCCCCGCGTCGTCGGCGCGGAGTGAATCCAGCGCGGCGGCAGCGGCAGCGAGGGAGTCGACGGCGAGCGCCTCGGCGGCGAAGCCCAGGGCGGCCGCGACCGCATTCTCCAGACCGGCCTCCACGGTGACGAGGGAGGCAACGGACCCGAGGATCCCGTGTCCGGCATCGGCCGCAGCGAGGAGGGCTGCAGCACCGTCCTTGCGGCTCAGGCTCAGCTCGAGGGCCTCGACTCGCGCCGCGGCGTTCGTGCGGGCCCGGTCGGCGGCCGTTTCGGCCTCCCGCCAACGAGCCAGCTCGGCCTCGGCCGCCTCGAGCTTGGCGGCAGCCTGCTCGTACGCGTCATCCAGGCCGTGCTCGCCCTCTTCGTCGTCAGCGACCCCGGCCTCGAGCCGGGCGAAGTTCTGCTCAGCCTGGGCCGCACGGGCCAGGCCCTGTGCCGCCGTGGCCCGGAGACGCCCGATCTCCGCCTCGCGAGCCTCGATCCGGGAGGCCCGGGCGGCGACCTGCCCGGCCAGCTTGGCCAGTCCCTCACGACGGTCCGCGGCGGCGCGGGTCGCGCGCACCAGTCGTGCGGTCTCGTCCGCATGGCTGCGTTCGGCGTCGGTGCGGGCCCCGATGGTCTCCTCGAGGGTGGCCCGCACCTCGTCGACCTCCGCGAGCAGCAGCTCCTGCTGGTCGCGCAACTCGGCCGCTTGAGCTCGCAATTGCTGTGGGTCACGCGATCCGCCGGACACCTCGGCTTCGCCGTCGTCCTCGGCCAGCAACCGGACCCGCTCCGTCGACAGCGAGAGGGTGGCCGCCATCCGCTCGACCAGTCGGCCCAGCCGGACCCACTCGTCCTGCGCTGCGGCCAGTGCGGGCCGCGCCTCCTCGGCGGTGGTCTCGAGCCGGTGCAGGCGGTCACCGAGCTCGGTGAGCGACTCCTCGACCTCGGTCCGGCGCGCGATGAGGGCGGACTCGTCGGCCACCTCCTGCTCGAGCGTCGAGGTGAGTTGCACGAGGTCATCGGCGAGCAGTCGCAAGCGCGCATCACGGGCATCGGCCTGGATGACGGCAGCCTTGCGGGCGGTCTCAGCCTGACGGCCCAGTGGACCGAGCTGACGGCGGATCTCCCCCGTGAGGTCCTGCACCCGGGTGAGGTTGCCCTCCATCGTCTCGAGCTTGCGCAGCGCCCGCTCCTTGCGCTTGCGGTGCTTCAGGACACCGGCGGCCTCCTCGATGAAGCCGCGCCGTTCCTCCGGTGTCGCCCGCAGGACGGCATCGAGCTGGCCCTGGCCGACGATGACGTGCATCTCACGGCCGATGCCGCTGTCTGACAGGAGTTCCTGGACGTCGAGCAGACGGCAGGCGGTGCCGTTGATGGAGTACTCGGACCCACCGTTGCGGAACATCGTCCGCGCGATCGTGACCTCGGCGTAGTCGATCGGCAGAGCGCCGTCAGTGTTGTCGATGGTCAAGGCCACCTCGGCCCGACCGAGCGGCGCCCGACCGGCGGTGCCGGCAAAGATGACGTCCTCCATCTTTCCGCCGCGCAGTGACTTGGCACCTTGCTCGCCCATCACCCAGGCGAGGGCGTCGACGACGTTGGACTTGCCTGACCCATTCGGCCCGACGATGCAGGTGATCCCTGGCTCGAGGCGCAGATGGGTCGCGGAAGCGAAGGACTTGAAGCCCTTCAGGGTGAGGCTCTTGACGTACACGACCCGATTCTTTCCTTCATCCGACGTCGACCTGCGGCTGTGCCCGGCGCAGATCCCGGTCAGCGTACTATGCCGAGCGGTCCCAGCCGTGGAAGCAGGCCCGCGTAGGGTGCGCCCCGGATCGCGCCTAGGGTGGTTTCCGTGCCCACCATCGACCATCTCGACCACCTCGTTGTTGCCGCCGATGACCTTGCCACCGGTCGCGCCTGGGTCGAGGATCGGGTCGGCGCGCCGATGGAGCGGGGCGGGCGACACGAGACGTTCGGCACCCACAATGCGCTGTTGTCCCTCGGGCCCCGCTCCTACCTCGAGGTCATCGCCCTTGATCCCAGTGCGCCGGCCCCGACCAGGCCCCGCTGGTTCGGACTCGACACCAGCGAGGTGCGTGAGCGATTGGCGCGCGGTCCGGCGCTGCTCCACTGGGTCATCGCGGTCCCTCCTCTCGACGACGAGCCGGACGCCCTGGAACTGACCCGGGGAAGCAACCGTTGGGCGCTCACGGTCGCGGCAGATGGCCGTATCCCGCTGGGCGGGCTGGCGCCGTCAAGGATCCACTGGCACACACCCCCTCCCCCGACCACGCTCCCCGATCGCGGGATCCGCCTCGAGCGGCTGGTCCTGCGGTCCACCGACCCCGACGCGGTCCGAGCCGCCATCCTGGCTGCCACTGCCACTGCCACTGCAGACACGACCGCTGATGGCGCTGCTGATACGGAGACCGATCCCTCGGTGCGGGTCGAAACGGGCGACGACACCCTGCTGGCGACGCTGCACACGCCCCGCGGACGGGTCACCCTCGCACCGGAGTGAGCTGAGCGGCATACCGTGCACGGGGACCGAGCCACGAGCGGACCCACACGGCGTGGACCACCGGCCAGTCGTCAATGACTCGGTTCGCTGCCCGAGGCGATCTGCTCGTGGTGGTGGATCACTTCGGCGATGACGAAGCCGAGGAACTTCTCTGCAAACACGGGATCGAGACCCGCCTCATCAGCGAGCGCCCGGAGCCGACCGATCTGTCGCTCCTCCCGGGCCGGATCCGCGGGAGGGAGGTGCTCGCGCGCCTTGAGGATCCCGACCTGCTGCGTCGCCTTGAAGCGCTCGGCGAGCAGGTGGATGAGCGCAGCATCGATGTTGTCGATGCTGCTTCGCAGCCGCAGGAGCTCGGCTGGTGGCGCGGTGGCGTCGCCGTCGTCAGTCACGGGGCCAGCCTAGGTCGCTCACCGCTCGACGAACCCGGAGATCCCGCCCTTCGGACCGCCGTGCTGGACGACGACGCCCATCACGTGCCCGGGCCGGCGTGTCGTCGTCGGATGCTCGCGCAGCAGCGCCTCCAGGGCTGCGATCGCCGTGGGCTCGCCCTGGGCCACGATCTCGACGCGGCCGTCACCCATGTTGCGGGCATGTCCCGCGAGGCCGAGCTCGAGCGCCCGGGCCCGCGTCCACCAACGAAAACCGACTCCCTGAACGGACCCGCGGACAAAAATCGTGGCTCGCTGCACACCGTGAGGGTATGCCGTCACGCGCTCCCCTCCAGATCGGGAGGGCTCAGCCCCCGAGCGATCTGCCCTGCGATGGCGGCGCGCACGGGGGTGGGCCACGGCAGGACGAACCCTCAGCCTGACAAAAGATTGTGAAGCCTCGAGGTCTTCGCCGCGTGCCTCCACCATGTTGTCGGTGCCCGTCCTTATGCTCAGGGGCCAAGGACGGCCGCACGTCGACGCGCGGCCGGACACGGAAGGGAGTGACGTGACGACCTCGACCGGGGTGCAGGCGAGCAGCCCGCACGGCGCCGCACGCCGTGACGGGCCCGTCCCGCCCGAGTCTGGGGCCTCCCGTCAGTCCGGCAGGATCGAGGGCCTCGACGGCCTGCGGGCGATCGCCATCGTGGCGGTGCTCATCTTCCACCTCAACGCGTCGTGGCTGCCCGGCGGCTTCCTCGGCGTGGACGTCTTCTTCGTGGTGTCCGGCTTCCTCATCACCACGTTGTTGGTCCGTGAGCACCGGTCCGCAGGTCGGATCGCCTTCAAGAACTTCTGGGTGCGTCGAGCCCGCCGCCTGCTGCCCGCTCTCGCGGTCTGCGTCACCGTCAGCGTCCTCATCGCCCGAGTCGTCACCGGCGATCTGCTCGTTCACGTCGGACGACAGGTCCTCGGGGCATTGACCTTCTCGACCAACTGGGTCGAGATCACTGCCGGCTCGAGCTACTTCGACCAGACCGCTCCCCAGCTGTTCATGAACTTCTGGTCGCTCGCCGTGGAGGAGCAGTTCTACCTCCTGTGGCCGCTCGCGACCCTGCTGCTGATCCGCTTTGCCCGGCCGCGCGCGCGGATGGCGGTGCCCCTGGCGATCGCGGCCGGCTCGACGGTGCTCATGGCTGCCCTGTACACGCCCGGCGCCGACGCCACTCGGGTCTACTACGGCACTGACACGCACCTGATGGGGCTGATGCTCGGCGCCGGACTCGCCTTCGCGTGGGCGATGCCCGAGATCGCCGACCGGCTGCGCCCTTCCGGGTGGGGGCCCTGGGGCCGACTGGTGGCGCCCGGGGCGGCCATCGTACTCGGCGTCATGTTCCTGTTCCTCGATGAGTCGCACGACGCCACCTTCCGCGGCGGCTTCTTCCTCGCCTCCGCGGCGACGACGGTCCTGCTCATCAGCCTCCTCGACCGGGTCCCGGGTCGCACTTCGGCGCTGCAGCGGCTCACCGACCATCCGGTCGCGACCTGGATCGGGGTGCGGTCCTACTCGCTCTACCTCTGGCACTGGCCGGTCATCCTCATCGTCGCCCACGACAACCCCTCGGCTCCCGGCACGATCTCGCACCTGCTGACCCGGGCCTGGTGCGTCCTGGTCACGGTTGCCCTTGCCGACCTGACCTTTCGCTTCGTCGAGACACCGTTTCGCGTGCACGGTTTCCGCGGCGTCGCACGAGCCGTGCTCGCCTTCCTGCTTCACTCCACCCGACGGACCCGGCAGGTGACCTCCGCGAGTGTCGCCACCCTCGCCCTGGTGCTCACCGTCATCGTCTGGACCGCCCCGGCCCAGTCCGAGACCGCGACCATGCTCGAGGCCAATGCCGCCCTCGCCGCGTCCGGGTCGGCGCTCCCGCCGGGCGCGAAGGCTGACGACCGATCGCAGAGCGGTCCAGCAGCGGGGACCACTACGGGCCCGACTGCCTCAGCCACCACTCCCACCTCCCCCACGACCGGTGTCACGGACGGCACCGCGACAGCAGCCCCGGTCGTGCCGGTCCCGAAGGGCGAGGCCGAGGCCTCCTTCACCATGCCGAGCGGACCGGAGATCGACGGCTACGGCGACTCGATGATGGTGGGCAGCGTGCACGCCCTCGACTACTACTTCCCGGGCATCCGCATGGATGCCACGTCCAACCGTCGCTGGTCCGACGGTCTCGCCGCGATCAAGGCGAAGGGCGACACCAACCGGAGGGCGGTGGTGCTGGCCTTATGGTCGTGCTCGTCAACCTCATGGGGCCGTTCTCCCGGATCCAGGATGACAACACCAAGCTCGCGGAGGTGGCGAAGACGCGACCCAACGTCATCATCGCGGACTGGGCCGCTGCGGTGCGCGACCATCCGGAGCAGTTGCAGTCGGACCGGATCCACCCGAGCCTCAAGGGATCCCACCTGTTCGCCAAGACGGTCCGTGCGGCGCTGGCCACCCTCTCCGAGGAGCACACGGGCACACGCGTGGTCCTCAAGGACCTGCCCATGCCGTGAGTCGCCCGACTCGCCACAGTCACTCGACCCGCCCGACTCACCGCAGTTGCTCGACCCGCCCGACTCACCGCAGTTGCTCGGCACCCGGCTCCGCGAGGCTCAGCACTCGCTCTATGAGGAGGAAATGACGCTGACCGGGTCACCGACCCGGATCGCTGCGCCCACCGGCACCGGCAGCAGCGGCGTGAGCCGAATGCCGAACCACGTGGAGCCGTCCCACCGGCGATACCGCGCCAGGGTCCGGATCGGCTCCTTGGACGTCGTCAGAGAATCCCGATCGATCGTCGTCATGACGCAGCGATCGCAGATCATCGTGGTGCGGAAGGCGACAGATCCGATCGTGACCATCCGCCAGTCGTCCTCGGCAAAGGGCTCGCCTCCGTCAAGGACGATGTTGGGTCGGAAGCGGTCCTGTCCGATCGGTGGTTCACCGGACTCGGCCAGCCACGAGTTGAGCTTTGCCAACGACGAGTTCGTGGTCAACAGGATGGGGGCGGCGTCAGCGAGCGAGTTGTGATCGCCGGCCTGGCCACCGAGGTCGGTCCGGATGGGCCGGTGGTCGTCGTCGCCTTGCCACACGAGTCGCAACTCCCGGCCGGCCCGAGCGGACAGCCACTGCGTGACCTCCGGGCCGCACGGCCTCGCCATGCCCTGATTGGAGTGGGTGACCGCGATCGGCTCGGCGTCACGGGGCGGTGCGACGACGATCCTGCACCCGTCCCGGTCCGAGATGACGATCGCCGCCCCCGCCGACGGCAGGGCGGTCAAGCCGAGCAGTCCGGGCACCTCGCGGGCGGTCACCTTGGTCCCGTCCGGCTCCACAAGGCCCCACCGTCGATCACCGGCGAGCCCGCGCGGGGCGACCGGCGATGCCGGAAAGCCAACGCCACCCAGCGATTTGACGGGATACACCGTCAGCGACATGACGGTCAGCATCGTCACGTGGCCAACCAGGTTGCGTAGGCGTCGAAGGTGTACGGACGCCCGAGGAAGTCCGCGACGAGGTCAGCGGCGTCGTGGCGGCCGCCGGGCATCAGCACCTTGTCGCGATAGGCGCCCGCGACTTCGGCGTCGAAGAGATCGGCGCGATCGAACGCGGAGAACAGGTCCTTGGCGATGACCATGGACCACATGTAGGTGTAGTAGCCGGAGCTGTAGCCGTCCAGGTGCGCGAAGGCGCACTGCATGTGCGTCCCGTCAAGGTAGGGGAAGACCGAGTAGCGATCCATCAACTCGCGCAGTCGCCCGGTGAGGTCCGCGGTCTCGTGGACGTGGAGGTCGTAGGACAGCGCTGCGTAGAACATCTGGGTCCGGGCCTGGTAGCCCTTGCCGAAGTCGTCGGCGGCTCGCATCCGGTCGACGAGGTCGGCCGGGATCGGCTCCCCCGCCTCGTTCTCGGCGAAGGTCGCGAGCACGGCGGGGTCCCAGGCCCATTCCTCCAGCAGCTGGCTCGGCGCCTCGACGAAGTCCCACTCGGTTGCGACACCGGAGAAGCGCACCCACCGCTGACGACCCGCCAGCACGTGGTGGATGAGATGGCCGAACTCGTGGAAGAGGGTCACCACCTCGTCATGCTCCATCAACCCCCGAGCGAAGTTGCAGACGAGCACCCCTTGGGCCAGTTGGGTCTCAGCGACGCCTCGCACGAGGTCGAACTGCGCGGCATGTTTGTACTTGCCTTCCCGTGGGTGCAGGTCGAGGTGGATCCGACCGACTCGTTCGCCCTCGAAGGCGACGTCGTAGGTGGCGACGTCCTCGTGCCAGGTGGCGGCGTCGCTCACCGGGGTCCACGTCAGTCCGAAGAGCCGGCCGGTCACGTCGAGCAGTCCCTGGCGCACCTTCTCGAACGGGAAGTACTGACGGACGGACTGGGCGTCGACCTCGAGTTGCTCCTTGCGCACCAACTCGGCGTAGTACAACGTGTCCGCACTGTCGATGTCGTCGGCGTCCGGGCGATCCTGACGGAGCCGGTCCAGCAGGACCTGCTTGTCCCGGGCCGCGCTGTCGGCGGACAGCTCGGTGATCTGCTCGATGAACGCCGTGATGGCGTCGCCGGACCCGATCATCTTGACCTCAGCGTCGTAGTCGGCCCACGTCTCGTAGCCGAGCAGGGTTGCCGTCTCCCGTCTGGCCGCCAGGATCCCTTGGAGCACAGCGTCATTCGCGGGCCATCCGACGTTGAGGCAGGCAGTCACGAGGTCCCGCCGGGCCTCCGCATCCTGCGCGAACGTCCGGAAGGGGATGGCGTCCGGGTAGTCCGACGTGACCGTCACGAGTCCGTCCTCGCCAGCCGGGTGCTCGGCCAGCCAGTCCTCCGGCAGCCCGGCCACCTGCTCGAGCCGGATCGAGATGCTGCGCACGTCCTCGCGGATGTTCTTGGAGAAGTCCTGACTCAGCAGCACCGATTGCTCACTGAGCTCGCGCAGCCGGGCCCGCGTCGGCTCATCCCGGTCGACGCCAGCGCGGCGGAAGTCGCGCAGGGTCCGCTCGAGGACCCGGGCGGCGTCACCGTCGAGGTCGCTGCCGTCGAGTCGCTCGAAGATGGCGAACAGGTCCGGGTCGAGACCCAGGTCGGTGTCGAGCTTCTGCACCGCCTGGACGATCTCCTCGGCCCGCTCCCGCACGGCTGGATCGGGGTGCACCTCAGCCAGCAGCGACCCGACCGCGGCTGCGTTGGCCATCCCGATGTGTGCGTCATTCCACAGCTGCAGCACCCCGACGGCCTCCGCTGGTGGGGCCGCCTTGAGCGCCTCCACGCGGGCGCGGGCGGCGGCCAACTGCTCATCGCCGCGGGCGCCGACCCAGCCGAGCCAGTCGTCGGCGGGCAGGTCCAGAGGGATCAGTGAAGTCGTCACCACGGCACTGTATGCCGCTGGGCCGGGCCCGTGGGGCGCGGTTCCCATCCTCGGGAGGGAAGGAGCACGGCATACGATCTGGGCATGTCCTCCGCGAGCACGACCCTCATCGTCGGAGCCGGCCAGGCCGGGCTGGAGCTGGCCACCGCGCTCCGAGCTCTGGATGACACCGACCCGATCACGCTGGTCGGAGACGAAGGCGTGCCGCCCTATGACCGGCCACCGTTGTCGAAGGGCTATCTCGCGGGGACCGTGCCTGCTGACCACCTCATCTTCCGACCGGAGAACTGGTTCGCCCTGCACGACATCGACCTCATCGTCGATGACCGGGTCGTGGCCATCGAGCGGGATTCGGACGGTGGCACCGCGACGACCCGGACCGGACGAAAGATCCGGTTCGGGCGCCTCGCCCTCGCAACGGGTTCGGTGAACCGGCATCTCGATCTGCCGGGCAGCGACCTCCACGGCATCCTCGACCTGCGCTCCCTCGCCGATGCCGATCGGTTGGCAGCGGCCCTGACCCACGCAGCAGCGGTGGGCGGCCGGCTCGCCGTCATCGGTGGCGGCTTCATCGGCCTGGAGGTCGCGGCCGCGGCCCGGGGCCGCAGCCTGGCTGTGACGGTGATCGAGACGACGGGGCGGCTGCTCGGCCGGGTCGTCTCGCCGGCCCTGTCGGACTTCTACCTGGCGGCGCACCGACGGCGGGGCACCGACGTGCTGCTCGGCGCCACCGCCCGCCGACTCATCGGGGTGGAGGGTCACGTGACCGGCATCGAACTCGTTGACGGTCAGGTCATCGACGCAGACATCGTCCTCGTCGCGGTCGGCGCGACCGCCCGGACCGAGCTCGCGGAGCAACTCGGCCTCGAGGTCGACGGCGGCATCGTCGTCGACGAGCACGCCCACGCCTCGGACGGGGTCACCGTGGCCGTCGGGGACTGCACCAGCCTGCCGAACCCCTACACGCGGGGCACGCCCGGGCGACTGCGCCTGGAGAGTGCCCAGCACGCGTCCGACCACGCGCGCACCGCAGCCGCGACCCTGGTCGGTCACCCAGCGGCCTACAGCGACGTGCCGTGGTTCTGGTCGGACCAGGGGGACCTGCGCCTCCAGATCAGCGGGCTCTACTCCGAGGTGGACCGCACGGTCGTGCGGGGCGACCCGGAGACCGAGAGCTTCACCCTGCTGCACTATCGCGCGGGTCTGCTCGTCGCTGCCGAGTGCGTCGGCACCCGCCAGGACCACATCGCAGTCAAACGCGGCCTGGAGAAGGGGCTGACGATCGATCCGGACGCAGCCGCGGACCCAACGATTCCGCTCAAGCGACTCCTGAAGCCCGCCCCGCCGGAAAGATCATCAATTTCCACCGGGTGAGCGGTGACCCACTGGGCTAGCGTGTGGGCACACCCCGGCGAAGGGAAGTCACATGCACTCAATGGCGAGTCTGCCGACTGCGGATACCCTCATCAGCGCTCAAGCCGTTGATTACCTGATCATCGCGTTGTATTTCGGTTTCGTCCTCGGCATCGGCATCCTGGCCAAACGCGCGGTCTCCGACTCACTCGACTTCTTCCTCTCCGGGCGATCCCTGCCCGCCTGGGTCACGGGCCTGGCCTTCATCTCGGCCAACCTCGGCGCGGTCGAGATCATGGGAATGTCAGCCAACGGCGCCCAGTTCGGCATCTCCACCGTCCACTACTTCTGGATCGGCGCCATCCCGGCGATGCTCTTCCTCGGCGTCGTGATGATGCCCTTCTACTACGGGTCCAAGGTCCGTTCCGTCCCGGAGTTCATGTTCCGTCGGTTCGGCACCGGCGCCCACCTCGTCAACGCCTTGAGCTTCGCCGTCGCCCAGCTGCTCATCGCCGGCGTCAACCTCTACCTGCTCGGCGCGATCGTCCACGCCCTGCTCGGCTGGCCACTCTGGGTGGCCCTGCTGCTCGCCGCCGCGATCGTGCTGTCCTACATCACTCTCGGCGGGCTCTCGGCCGCGATCTACAACGAGGTCCTGCAGTTCTTCGTCATCGTCGCGGCCCTGCTGCCGCTGACCCTGATCGGCCTGCACAAGGTCGGCGGCTACTCCGGGCTCAAGGACAAGATCACCGAGTTCGCTGCGACGGCGCCGGCCTCCGCCGGGGTGCCGTCCGCCGAGGAACAACTGCACTCCTGGCCGGGGCAGGCCCTGTCCGGCTTCGACTCCCCCGTGCTGTCGGTCATCGGCATCGTCTTCGGCCTCGGCTTCGTGCTCTCCTTCGGCTACTGGACCACGAACTTCGTCGAAGTCCAGCGGGCGATGGCCTCCAAGTCGATCTCCGCCGCTCGCAAGACGCCCATCATCGGCGCCTTCCCCAAGATGTTCGTCCCGTTCATCGTCATCTTCCCCGGCATGATCGCTGCGGTCCTCGTCAGCGAGATCGGTCAGCTCAAGGCCGGCGGATCACCGCCGGGAGGGGCCTCGGGCAAGGGAGTCCAGTACAACGACTCGCTCCTGCTGCTCATGCGCGACCTGTTGCCCAACGGCCTGCTCGGTCTGGCGATCGCCGGCCTGCTCGCGGCGTTCATGGCCGGCATGGCCGCGAACATCTCGGCGTTCAACACCGTCTTCAGCTACGACCTGTGGCAGCGCTACATCCGCAAGGACCGCGAGGACCACTACTACCTGCGGATCGGGCGCCTGGCCACCGTGGCCGCGACCGTCATCGCCATCTTCACGGCGATCATCGCCAGCGGCTTCTCGAACATCATGGACTACCTCCAGACGCTGTTCGGCTTCTTCAACGCACCACTGTTCGCAACCTTCATCCTCGGCATGTTCTGGAAACGGATGACCCCGACGGCAGGATGGGTCGGCCTCGTCTTCGGCACCTTGTCCGCCATGGCGGTCTGGGCGACCAACGAGTGGGGGCCGCTCAACCTGCCAGGCCAGGGCGCCGCGTTCCTCGCGGCCGCGACCGCCTTCGTCGTGGACATCGTCCTCAGCGTCATCGTGTCACTGGTCACGGAGCCGAAACCCGCGGCAGAACTACGCGGTCTGGTCTACTCCGAGACCCCGAAGGAGGACCTCATCGATCCGGAAGAGGCCACCCAGCCCTGGTTCCAGCGGACCATGCCGCTCGCCGGGATCGCCCTGGTCTTCGTCATCATTCTCAACTTCCTGTTCTGATAGGAGCGGCATGTCCAACTCGACCACGCCAACCCAGGGCCGCAAGACGGCCGGGGCCTTCGACATCCGCAACTTCATCGGCGCGCTGCTGGGCATCTATGGCGTGATCCTCACGCTCATGGGCATCTTCGCTGACCCGGAGCTCGACAAGACGAAGGGCATCAACGCCAACCTGTATGCCGGGATCGTCCTGCTCGTCGTGGGCGTCGGCTTCATGACCTGGGCCAAGGTGCGACCGGTCATCGTCCCAACCCACGTCGCGAAGCCACTTGACGACCCGGGCGACCCGGACGACCCTGCCTCCCCGGAACCGAGGTGAGTCCCAGCAGTCACGTGGTGCTGCGCTGCCGGGGTCGCGGTTGGCAGACGGGACAGGAGAAGGAGGAGCGGTTCATGAAGTGTTCGCGGCGGATCGGCGCACCGCAGCGGTCACACGGGGTGCCCGCTCGGCCGTAGGCGTGCAGGGACCGCTCGAAGTAGCCGCTGGCACCGTTGACGTTGACATAGAGAGCGTCGAAGCTGGTCCCGCCTTGGCTCAAGGCCTCGGCCATCACCTCTCGCGCGTGGTCGAGGACCCGGTGCAGGACTGGTTTGCTGAGTCCGGAGCAGAGTCGCTCGCCGTGCACGCGGGCGCGCCACAGGGCCTCGTCCGCGTAGATGTTGCCGATCCCCGAGACGAGTGACTGATCGAGCAGGGCTCGCTTGACCGCGCTCTCTCGCTGCTTCATCCGCCGCACGACCGCGGCCTGGTCATAGGCGGGCTCGAACGGGTCGGGGGCGATGTGCGCCACCGCCTCCGGGATCCCGTCTGTGCCCAGCGGTGAGAGCGCCAACCCACCGAAGGTGCGTTGGTCGATGAACCGCAACTGCGGGTCGCCGTCGGTGAAGTCGAACCTGGCATGACAGTGCTTCTCGACGGGGGCCTGCTCCGGCTCCACCAGCATCTGGCCGCTCATCCCCAGGTGGATGATGAGGGCCTCCTCACCGTCCAGTGCCAGCCAGAGGTACTTGCCCCGGCGGGAGGCAGCCGTGATGGTGAGACCGGCGAGCCGATCGGCGAGGTCCTGCGACCCGGCGACGTGTCTGCGTGCGACCCGGACACCGGCCAGGTGCACGCGAGCGATCTCGCGACCGATGACGTGGTCGGCGAGGCCGCGCCGGACCACCTCGACCTCAGGGAGTTCAGGCACGTCGGGTCAGCCGTTGCCGTGCGGCTCGTCCAGAGCGTGCCAGGCCTGTTTGGCCGCCTTCTGCTCCGCTTCCTTCTTGTTGCGCCCGTCACCCTCGCCCAGGACGACGCCGTCAATGAACAGACGCGCGTGGAACTCCTTCTCGTGGTCCGGTCCATGCTCCTCGATGCGGTACTCGGGCGAGCCCAGACCGGCATTCGCCGCCGCCTCCTGCACGCTCGTCTTCCAGTCGAGTCCGGCGCCGAGGGTGGCCGCCTCCTGGATGAGCGGATAGAAGTGGTGCAGCACGAACGTCGTGGCTCGCTCGACCCCGGCGCAGAGGAAGACGGTCCCGATGACGGCCTCCATCGTGTCGGCCAGGATCGAGTCCTTGTCGCGCCCGCCGGTCGCCTCCTCGCCCTTTCCGAGCATGACGAACTCGCCGAGGTCGATGGTCCGCGCGACCCCTGCTAGAGCGCGCATGTTGACCACCGCCGCCCGCAGCTTGGCGAGGGTTCCCTCCGCCAGGACTGGGTAGGTGCGAAAGAGCGTCTCGGTGACGACCAGTCCCAGTACCGAGTCGCCGAGGAACTCGAGTCGCTCGTTGTTGGGCAGCCCACCGTGCTCATAGGCAAACGACCGGTGGGTCAGGGCACGCAGCAGCAGCGGCTCGTCGATCTCCTGCCCGACCACCTCGACGAGGTGGGCGATCAGGGCATCGACGGGCCGCTGCGGCACCGCCACCACCGCTGGGACCGAACGCTCTGGCCCACTCACGGGAGTGCGATCAGGCCTGGTGCTCGGCGCGCTCAGCCGCCGCGTAGTGACGACCCTTGTAGGTGCCACACGTCGGGCAGGCCAGGTGCGGCTGCGTCGGCGATGAGCACTGGGGGCAGGTGGTCAGGGTGGTTGGCGTTGCCTTCCAGTTCGCGCGACGCGAACGGGTGTTGGAGCGCGACGTCTTCCGCTTCGGGACAGCCACGTCAGTTCCTCTTCTCTAGCGGGTCGTCGCTCAGCACGCCGCTGAGGGCCGACCACCGTGGGTCTAGTACTTCATGATGGTGTTCCGGGTCATCCGCGAGGTGAATTCCGCACTCGGAACACAACCCGGGGCAGTCCTCCCGACACACCGGTTGGAACGGCAGTGTCGGGACGATGGCGTCCCGCAGCACGGGCTCGAGGTCGATCAGGTCGCCCACGAGCTCGTACACGTCTTCCTCGTCCGTCGGAGCACCCACCTCATGGTGGTGCGCCGCACGATCGGTGTAGACGAACAGTTCCTGGAAGGCCCCCTCGACCGCGAGGTCGACCGGGTCCAAGCACCGCACGCAGGCACCGTTCGCCCTGCCGTTGACCGAGCCCGTGACGAGCACCCCTTCGACAACGGACTCGAGACGGACTTCGATCTCGACCGGTTGACCGGCCTTGATCGCGATGACCTCGGTGCCGATGTCTTCGGGCAACTCGACCGTGCGCGAAAGTTCCTGCATCGTTCCGGGTCGCCTGTTCAGCGTCCTGGTGTCGAGCACCAGAGGCGAACGGGGATCGGGACTGTTCATGACTCCACACATGGTTGAGGGCTCGGTCCGCGTCATGACGGACATGGACCGACGACCTAGGTTACCGGAGCACGTCCCCAGCACCCAAATCAGGCGAGGCGCGCGCGCAGGGCACGCAGGACGGGATCGGGTACGAGCCCCGTCACGTCGCCCCCGTAGGTGACGACCTCCTTGATGAGCGAGCTCGAAACGTGCTGCAGGGAGGGGTCCGAGGCGAGGAAGAGGGTCTCGACTCCGGTGAGGTGCCGGTTCATGTGCGCCATCGGCAACTCGTAGGCGAAGTCGGTACCACCGCGCAATCCCTTCACCATGGAGGCGGCCCCCACCTCGCGACACACGTCGACAACGAGGGTCCTGGCCCAGGCATCGACCCGGATGTTGGGCACGTGCGCCAGCGACTCCTCCAGCATCTCGGTCCGTTCGGCGATGGAGAAGGCGCCCTGCTTGGCCGGGTTGTGCAGGATGGCCACGACCACCTCGTCGAACAGGCTCGCGGCACGCTCGATCACATCGACGTGGCCGTTGGTCACGGGGTCGTACGAGCCGGGACACACACACCGGCGGGGGTCGCTCGAGATCACGTCCCCAACCTATCCGGCTGGGCCACGTCGGCGTCGAGAGGTGGCTCGGCGAACCAGATCGTCGTCTCGCCGTAGCGCTTCTCACCGGAGAGCTCGAGGCCCTCGGGCCACGTCGGTTGCGGCGATCGGGTGGAACGCTCGACGACGACGACGGCATCCGGCGTGAGCCACGCGTGCTCCACGAGTTGCGCCAGCACCGCGGAGAGGTCCGCCTCCGTGACGTCATAGGGGGGATCGACGAGCACCAGGCCCATCTGCGAGCCGCTGGGTGGGTCGGCGCGCAGCGCTCGCTCGACCGTGTCCCGCGCGACCCGGACGCCCGGCAATCCGATCGCCGTGATGTTGGCCGCAATCGCCTTCGCCGCCCCAGCGTGCGCCTCGATGAGCAGCACGCTGGCAGCGCCGCGGCTTGCTGCCTCGAGGCCGAGGGCGCCGGAGCCGGCATAGAGGTCGAGCACGTTGGCGCCGCTGATGAGGTCGTGGTGATCGAGCCGGCTGAAGAGTGCCTCGCGCACCCGATCCGACGTGGGCCGGGTCGACGAGCCGCGGGGGGTCTCCAGACGTCGGCCCCCGGCGGTGCCGCCGATGATGCGGGTCATCTCAGCCTCGCTCCAGGTAGGCGGCCTGCTCCTCGTCGAGGCGCGCTGCGACTGCTGCCGCCAGATCGGGGTGACCCAGCAGTTCCGGGTCCGATGCGACCAGCCCGAAGGCGTCGTCTCGGGCGTCGGCGATGATCTGCTCGTCCTCGCGGCGGCCCAGCCGGAGGTGGCGCACCGAGTTGCCGCGACCGCTCTGCCGGGCGCCGAGCACATCACCCTCGCGCCGGAACATCAGGTCGACGCGGGCCAGCTCGAAGCCGTCCGTCGTCGCCGCCACCTGCGCCAGCCGCTCGGCGGATGTCTCGGAGGCACCCTGCGTCATCAGCAGGCACAGGCCGGGCACCGTCCCGCGCCCGATCCGGCCACGCAACTGGTGCAGTTGTGAGATGCCGAAGCGGTCGGCGTCCACGACCACCATGACGGAGGCGTTGGGGACATCGACACCCACTTCGATCACGGTCGTAGCGACCAGGACGTCGATCTCACCCGCACCGAAGGCCTGCATCGTCTCGTCCTTGGTCTCGGAGTCGAGTCGGCCATGCAACACCCCGATCCGGACACCCTCCAGCGACGCGGTGGCCCGCAGTTGGTGCAACATCGTGTAGACGCCGGTCAACTCCCGCTCTTCGCCGTCCTCCTCGGGCGGCACGTCCCACTCATCGCCCTCCTCATCAGAGGAGTCGGACGAGCGGGAGGAGCGGGAGGAGTCAGGGGATGCCGGACCCGAGTCCGCTGATCCCGGGTCCAGATCGCCGATCCGGGGGCAGACGACGTAGGCCTGCTGTCCCTTGGACACCTCTTCGGCAATGCGCTCCCACGTCCGCTCCACCCAGCTCGGCTTGCGCGCGTCGACGACATGGGTCGTGATCGGCGAGCGCCCGGCCGGTAGTTCGCGCAGCGTCGAGGTCTCCATGTCGCCGAAGACGGTCATCGCGACCGTCCGCGGGATCGGGGTGGCCGTCATGACGAGCACGTGTGGGGGTCGCAGTCCCTTCTCACGCAGGGCATCCCGCTGCTCGACACCGAACCGGTGCTGCTCGTCGACGACGACCAGCGCCAGGTCCGCGAACTGCACGTGCTTCTGGATGAGCGCATGAGTGCCCACCACGATGCCGGCCCTCCCGCTCGCCGCATCGAGCAAGGCTGCCTTGCGCGTGGAGGCGTTCTGGCTCCCGGTGAGCAGGGCCACGGTGGTGCCGAAGTCACTGCCCCCGAGCATGCCGCCCATCGCGAGGTCTCCGAGCAGGGCCGTGATGGAGCGATGGTGCTGGGACGCCAGCACCTCCGTGGGCGCGAGGAGCGCCGCCTGGCCACCGGCGTCGATCGCCGCGAGCATGGCTCGCAGTGCGACCACGGTCTTGCCGGAGCCGACCTCGCCCTGCAGGAGACGGTTCATCGGGCGCTCACTGGCCAACTCCCGGGTGAGGACCTCCCCGATCTGCCGCTGCCCCAGAGTGAGCTCGAACGGCAAGCGGGCGTCGAAGGCAGCCAGCAACCCTCCCGGGCGCGGCAACCGTGGCGTCGTCGTGTCGGCTTCGGCGGCCTTGCGACGCTGAGCCAGGATCGTCTGCAGGACGAAGGCCTCGTCGTACTTGAGTCGGTGCATGCCTCGCTCCGGCTCCTGGTTGACGCTGGGGCGGTGGACCAACTCCAACGCGTCGGCCCGAGACATGAGCCCACGCACGGCGACGATCTCGTCGGGGACCGGCTCCCGAATCCGGTCCACGGAGTCCAGGGCCTGCTCGACGATGCGCCGGATCTTGAACGAGTAGAGCTTGCCGGTGGCGGAGTAGACCGGCACCTGGTGGGTCAGGTAGCGCCGGACGGCCTCCTCCTCGGCGTCCTCGTCATCGAAGAGCTCATAGTCAGGGTGCGTCAGCTGCAGCCGGCTGCCATAGGTGCCAACGGTGCCGGCGAAGAACCCCTTGCGGCCGGGACGCAGTTTGGTCTCGTGCGCGTAGGCGTTGAAGAAGGTCAGGTCGAGCCGACCGCCGCGCTCGTCCCTGAGGACCACCGTGAGCAGTTTGCCCTTGCGACCGCGCATCACCCGGCTCGAGGACTGATCCACCTCCGCGACGACCATCACGTCCTCACCCGGGACCAGCGCCGACAGGTCGGTCAGCTGCCCGGGCCGCAGGTACCTGCGCGGGACGTAGTCGAAAAGGTCAGCGACGGTCAACAGCCCCTTGTTCTTCGCGAGCAGGGACGCGGGGGCCTTGGCGACGAGTTTGGTCAGCAACGAGTCCTCGGTCAGCGTGAGCACCGTCATTCCACCCCGAGCAGCACCGAGTAGACCTCCTGGCCCCCGTCGATGAGTGTGACCTCGAACCCGAGCGCCTCCGCCCGGGTGGCCTTGACGATCGCCGCAGCGAGCCCTGGTGGAGCGGGCTTTCCCGTGACGATCGTGAGCAACTCACCGCCGCTCGACACCAACCGGTGCACGACCTCGACCCCGACTGCCTCCTGATCTGACCCGATGATGACGATGTCGCCATCGATGATGCCGAGGATGTCGCCCGGAACGCAGTGCCCTCCGCTGGTCAGCGCCTCCCGGTTGGACACGGTCACACCGCCGTGCCTGGTGGCCGACGCGGCAGCCTGCATTGCGAGCGCGTTGCTCGCGGCTGGTTGGTCCCGTTCGAAGACGGCGAGCGCTGCAATCCCCTGAACTGCCGTGCGGGCCCGCACCAGGTGGGCCTCGATGCCCTCGTCAGCGACAGCCCGGACCGCTGCCGCCGCCGCGAGCTCGGTGTCCCCATCGTTCGGTAGCACGATGACACCCGCGACCCCCGCCGCGTGCTGCTGCCGGATCGCCTCGATGAACTGACCCGTCGAGGCCCGGCCTCCAGGACCGGAGGGGATGGTGAGCGCGCCGACCGCCCGGAAGACGGCAGCGATGCCCGCACCGGCCGAGCACGCCACGATGCCTGATCCGCCGGCCCGGAGCGGGAGGCCGCTGTGATCCTGGGCGAGGACTTGGGCCGGGGTGAGCAACGAGGTGATCCGGATCCGATGCGGCCGGCCGGCCGTCAGTCCGGCCTCCACCGCGGCGCCTGCATCGTCGACGTGCGCGTGGATGTTCCAGAGGTCGCCGCCGCCGACGACCAGGACCGAGTCCCCCAGCTCAACGAGACGCGCACGCAGCGTTGCCACTCTCTCCTCG
>CAJDUR010000064.1_pt1 | contig 42903 bp, 41 predicted proteins | sample 7391191 | NCBI WGS metagenome assembly CAJDUR01 (sample SAMEA7055688, study PRJEB34461) | soil metagenome | biome: terrestrial ecosystem; feature: Peninsula; material: soil | place: Antarctica | collected 2016 | reverse complement strand
GTGTAGAGCTGGAGCAGTGACGCACCGGCATCGAGCATCCGCAGCGCGTCATCGACAGAGCCGAGACCGCCCACGCCGATGATCGGCAGGTCCGGTGACTGCCGGTGAACGAAGCCGACCACGCCGCGGGCCCGCTCGGTCAGCGGTCGGCCGCTCAAGCCACCCGTCTCGTCGGCAACGGCGCGATCGGTGGGCGCCACCCCGTCACGGGTGATCGTCGTGTTCGTCGCGATGAGTCCATCGACCCGATGGTCGGCACAGACCTGGAGCACCTCGCCGATCGCATGGTCGGTCAGGTCGGGCGCGATCTTGACGAGGAGCGGGGTCCCATCCGCCTCGGCGCGCAGCGCGCTGACCAGCTCGTCGAGCGCTGCCCGGTCCTGCAGGCCGCGCAGACCCGGCGTGTTGGGGGAGCTGACGTTGATCGCGACGTAGTCGGCGTGGTGACGCAACGCCCGCATGGAATGGACGTAGTCACCCACGGCGTCCTCGACGGGTGTCACCTTCGACTTGCCGATGCTGATCCCGAGCGGCACCCCGATCGGGCCCAGTGCGCGCAACCGGGCTGCGAGAGCGTCGGCGCCGGCATTGTTGAAGCCCATCCGGTTGATGATCGCGTCGCTCGCGGTGAGTCGGAAGAGTCGAGGCCTCGGGTTGCCCGGCTGCGCATGCCGCGTCACGGTGCCCACCTCGACGAAGCCGAAGCCGAGACCAGCCCACCCCTTGAGCGCCACTCCGTCCTTGTCCACACCAGCCGCCAACCCGACAGCGCTCGGGAAGTCCACGCCGAACACGGTCCGCGGATCATCCACTCCGTGCCACCTGTGCAGTGCTGAAACCACCGGGGCGATGCGCGCGAGCCTGGTCAGCCCGGCCAGCGTCGCGTGGTGGGCTTCCTCCGCATCGCCGCCACCGAGTCGGAACAGGGCCGGACGCACCACGCGCTCATAGATCACGGCGTCAATGGTCCCATCCGCGGCCGCACCACCAGCACGGTCCTCACCGACAGCATCCGTCCCGCCCTGCGACCTCCCGGCCGATCCCGAGTCGGGGTCCGCACTGCCGAGCGAGGAAGCCCGGGCAGCGGATCCGTATCACCGGTCCAGCGGATACCTCTGATGAAGGTGGTGTCAGGGGCCACCCTTCTCAGGAGTTTCATCATGGGCTTCATCCCGCCGCATGGGGCACGTCTTCTCGGCACCTGGCCTAACTCCCCCGACCCCAGACGAGGCAGACGACACCAGGCCGTCATCAGTGACGCGCCTCACCCGGGGCGGCCTTCCCGCCTCTGGACCCGCCTCACGCACCTCGTGCGTCACTCGTCGCAACCCATCGCTGCCCAGCCGACGCTGACCCCGCCCGTCGTCACTCCCGCCGTCACGCCCGCCGTCACGCCCGTGACCACGCTGACGGTCCCTCCGCCCACGAGGCCAGCCGGGTCCGCTCCTCGGCCGGCGGCTCCTCACGCGAAATCATGACCGAGCACCGATGGTTGACGCTTGGAGCGGACCAAACCAGACCCACGCGGTGGACTGCTGGTGACCTCCCACGCCCCCTCGCGCGAGCCTCAGCTGCCGCCCTCGGCCCAGCGGCACACGGGATCGCCTTGGTCCAGAGAAGGGCGTTGACCCTCTTTGTAGCACTGTATTAACCTATTAAGACATTGCTGCAAAGGGAGTCGCATGCCACGGCAATTCGCACTTGTCCTCATCGCGCCGGTGGCGCTGTTCGGGGTGGTCCGCCTGCCCCACTTCGAGAGCACTCGGCGGCCTCCTCATGAGTGACGGGCTGAGGATCACGGTCGACCTCACGGCCGCCGAGCCGCCCTTCGAGCAGGTGCGGGCCCAGCTGGCCGGGCTCGTCGCCACCGGGTTGCTGCTCCCGGGCGATCGTCTCCCCACGGTCCGCGGCCTCGCGGCGGACCTCGGGCTCGCGGTCAACACCGTGGCCCGGGCCTACAAGGAACTCGAGGCGGCGGGCCTCGTGCAGACGCGGCGGCGGGCCGGAACCGTCGTCGCGATGGGCGAGCACACCGCCGATGTGGCGTTGGTGGCGCTCGCGACGAAGTTCGCAGCAGCCGCTCGTGGCGCGGGCCTCGATGACGGTGCCGCTCTCGATCTGGTCCGCGCCGCCCTTCGAACCATGCGGACCGCCTGACGTCGGCGTTCCACCTTCTGGACCTTCATTACTACATGGCGTAGTATCTACTACATCTTGTAGTTCGACTGTGACCCGGGAGTCTTGTCGACTGTCCCCGCATGAGTAGATTGGACCCACCATGCCCACGAATGCCCGCCCCCGCCTCGGTGACCTCGAGCGTGCCGTCCTCGAGCACCTGTGGGTGTCCGTCGATGCCCACCCGGACGGCCTCACGGTCCGGGAGGTCCACGACACGGTGGGAGTGGAACGCGGACTGGCCTACACCACCCTGATGACCGTGCTCGACCGGATGGCCAAGAAGGGCCTCGTCGTGCGTGAGCGTGATGGTCGTGCCTGGCGCTACCTGCCGGCGTCGAGCCGTGAGGAGTTGACCTCCGAGGCGCTGCACCAGACCCTCGGCGAGTTCTCCAGCGGGGACCGTCGTTCCGCGCTGATGCACTTCCTGGAGGAGTCGACGCCCGCTGGTGCTGGCCTGGCCCGCCCCCAGACTGATGGCCGACCTGACCGCCTTCCGGCGGGCGCCGCGAGCCGCCCTCGCCGTGTGGCAGGCGACTGCCGTCACGGCGGTGCTCGCCGCGCTCGCCACCGCCCCGGCCGCAGTCATCTACTTCCGCCGTGAGCACCGGATCATCGACAACAACGGCTTCATCGTCCTCGCAGCGATCGTCAGCGGGTTGGTGTTGACCCGACTGATGATCTCGGGCCACCGGGTGGGCACCCAGTTGCGCAGCGTCCGCCGCAGGCATCGCCAACTCATCGACCTGCTCGCGCTCGCCGCAGTCCCCGGCCGCGACCCGCACGTCCGGCTCCTCGAGCACCCGACCCCCACGGCCTACTGCCTGCCCGGCCTGAAGCGTCGGGTCGTCCTCACCCAGGGCACCATCGACACCCTTCCCGCGGCCGAGCTCGACGCCGTCCTTGCCCACGAGCGCGCCCACCTGATCGCCCGGCACGACCTGATCCTCGAGTTCTTCACGGTCGTCCACGACGCCGTCCCGGCCTTCGTCCGCTCCCAGGCGTCGCTCAACGAGGTCCAGTTGCTCATCGAGGTCCTCGCCGACCGGGCCGCCGTGCGTCGATCGGGCGCCGTCACCACGGCCCGCGCCATCGTCCTCATGGCCAGCGGCCCGAAACCGCCGGGCTCCATGGCGATCCGCGAGGACGCCTCCGTCGCACGCGTCCGGATCGGCCTGCTCGAGGGCGGCCCGATCGTCGGCCTCGACCCCCGGGTCGTGTCGGTGGCGATGTACTCCTTCGCCGTGGTGCTGCTCGTCACCCCGATCGCCCTGCTCGTCGCCGCAGCCGGCTGACCCGCCCCGCGCGCCAGGACGCGTGCGTGGGATGGGCGGCTCAACGGCATACCCCGTCGCCCGTATGCCGCTGAGCTCCCTCCCCAGCCGGGGCACCCTCCCAGCCGGGCGGGGCGCCAGCACTACGCTGATGGCCATGCGCGTACTCGTCAGTGGCGGGGCTGGCTACATCGGCTCGCACACCGTGGTCCAACTCGCCGCCGCCGGTCATGACGTCGTGATCGTCGACCATTTCGGCAACAGCAAGCCCAGCGTCGTCGGGCGACTCGAGGCACTGACTGGCACGCACGTGCCCGTGCACGCCTTCGATCTGCGCGACCCGGACAAGACCGAGAACCTCTTTGCCGACGAGCAGATCGACGCGGTGATCCACTTCGCCGGCCTCAAGGCGGTCGGCGAGAGCGTCGAGAAGCCACTCGAGTACTACGAGAACAATCTCAACTCGACCTTCTCCCTCGTGCGCGCCATGCAGCGTTATGGCGTGCGTCGCCTCGTCTTCTCCAGCTCGGCCACCGTCTATGGGAACCACGCGCCGCCGCTCACCGAGGAGATGCCGACCTCGTCGTCGAGCCCCTACGGCTGGACCAAGGTGATGATCGAGCAGGTGCTGCGCGACGTTGCCGTCGCTGACCCGTCGTGGCGGATCGCGCTGCTGCGCTACTTCAACCCGGTGGGGGCCCACGCGTCCGGAACGATCGGTGAAGACCCGCAGGGGATCCCCAACAACCTGATGCCCTTCATCGCCCAGGTCGCGGTGGGGCGCCGGGAGCGGCTGCAGGTCTTCGGCGACGACTACCCCACCCCGGACGGCACGCCGCTGCGGGACTACATCCACGTCGAGGACCTGGCCGCCGGGCACCTGGCCGCCCTGGCCAAACTGTCCACGACCGACCAGCCGCTGTCCGTGTGGAATCTCGGCACCGGTGAGGGGTCCAGCGTCTTGGACGTGCTGCACGCGTTCGAGCGCGCCGTCGGGCGCGAGCTGCCCTATGAGGTCGTCGGCCGTCGGGCCGGTGATGGGGCAGAGTCCTATGCCAACCCGGACAAGGCCCACCGTGAGCTCGGGTGGCAGGCCACCAAGACGCTCGATGACATGTGCGTCGACCAATGGCGCTGGCAGAGCGCCAACCCGCAGGGCTACCCGGACGCCTGCGTCAGGGCTGCGGGTTCCGAGCGTCGTAGTCGCGGAAGGACCGCACCCGCGCCACGCTGACGACGACCAGCACCACCACGAGGACCCCACCGACGACGGTGGGCAGCCAGGTGACGGTGAGGGCGGCCAGGGTGCCGGCGAACATCTGGCCCAGCCGCGGGCCGCCGGTCACGACCACCGTGAAGACGCCCTGGATCCGGCCGCGGATCGCATCGGGCACCGCTGCCTGCAGGATCGTCATCCGGAAGATGGAGGACACGTTGTCGGAGGCACCGGACGCCACGAGACAGAGACACGCGGCGATGAGGGCCGGCCACAGGACATCCGCGAAGTCGCTCGAGGTGACCGCGTGCCCGCCGAGGACGACATAGGCGAGCACCAGCCCGAGGCCGAGCATCGAGAGTCCGTAGGAGGCGATCGCGTTGCGGATCGCTCGACCCTGCCACCGCCAGGCGGTCACGCGTCCTGATCCCAGACTCGAGACGATCGCCCCGACCGCATAGGACGCGGTGAGGATGCCCACCGTGACCGCACCACCCCCGAGGATGGTGGCCCCGATGGCCGGGAAGAGCACGATCGGCTGGCCGAAGGTCATCGCGATGAGGTCGACGATGAAGCTCATCCGGATGTTCGGTGCATCGCGCAGGTAGGCCAGCCCCTCGAGGACCGACTCCCAGGGGCCGATCGATGAGCGGCGCTCCGGACGGATCCGAGGCAGCGTCCACAGCCCGAAGAAGCCGGCGACGAAGAGCATCACGTCCGCGGTGTAGGTCCACGGGTAGCCGACCCGGGCCACCAGCAGACCAGCGACGGCAGGACCGACCGTGACCATGAGCCCCATCGAGATGCCGCTGAGGGCAGCCGCCTGCGGCAGGAGCCTGATCGGGAGCAACCGGGGGATGATCGCCTGCCGGGTGGCCGACGCGATGGTCGCCGCGACGGCGTTGACGGTGGTGATGACGTAGAAGGGCCAGACAAAGCTCACCCCGGCCCAGGCAACACTGGCGAGCGACACCGTGGAGGCCCACGCGACCAGGGACGCGATGATCGCCACCGTCCGCCGGTCGAAGTGGTCGGCGATCGCTCCGCCGTAGAGGCCCGCGGCAATCATCGGCATGAGGGAGAACCACGCCACGAGCGAGACCATGAAGGTCGAGCCGGTCAGGTGATAGATGTGCAGCGCGACCGCGGTGGTGGTCATCACCGCACCGATCCCGGCCAACGTGTTGCCGATCCAGAGTCGGGCAAATGGCGGGCTCGCCCGCAGCGGGCTCAGGTCGACGAACAGGGACGTCCGGCCGGATCCGGACTCACCCACGTCGAGCGAATCGGGGGCTGCATCTGGGGCGGCATCGGGGGCGGCATCGGGGGCGGCATCGGGGGCGGGGTCCTGCACAGTGGCAACCTACGCCGCTGCCGCGCCGAACGGCGCGGCGTCCGGGGCGGTGTCCGGGCCGTGTCCGGGTCAGGCGACCTCAGACAGCCCGTCGCCCGACTGGACCGGGACGAGCCCGACCAGTCGGTGACCGTCGCGCACCCAGCACCAGGTCCCGTCGGACGCGCGACGCGCGACCTGGGTCAGCACGGCCCCCGACGTGGTCGTCGACGTCGTGCAGGCCAGTGCCCCAGCAACGATGGGCGTGCCGACCGTCGCGATCGACAGGTCGGATCCCGAGGCGAACGCGGCCACGAACGCAGCCCGGATCGCCGGCCGGCCGGCCGCCTCACGGCCACCCGCCAGGCTGACGACGGCATCGGGCGAGTAGAGGGCGACGATGCCATCGACGTCGCCCGCCGCCTGCCGCTGCGCGAAGAGCCGGCCGAGGTCCTCAGGACTCTCAGCTCCAGCGGCTCCCACCACTGCAGCGGCTCCCATTGCTGCACGGGCCACCACCACCGCAGCGGCAGCGACCAGCCCGGTCTGGGGTGCATCCTCGTTCGTCCTCATGCCACTACCGTCCCAGCGACCACTGACACTGCCTGCCGTCCCGATCGCCCCACCCGATCGCCACACCCGGCGGTCGGTCACGGAGGGACAGGTGGAGGGGTCACTGACGCGTTCGGCCCCCAAGACTTGACCCGGGGTGTTGAATGGAGCGCATGCCCGGCCGCCCCGTCCATGTGACCTTCGTGTGCAGCGGGAACATCTGTCGATCTGCGATGGGGCAGGCCATCCTCCGCAAGCTCGTCACTGACGCCGGCCTCGGTGGCGACGTCCGGATCAGCTCGAGCGGCACCGGGGACTGGCACGTCGGGGAGCAGGCCGACCCCCGCACGATCGAGGTGCTGGCAGCGCACGGCTATGACGGGTCCACCCATCGGGCCCGGGAATTCGACTCGAGCGAGTTCGATGACCTCGACCTGGTGCTGGCCGCCGACGAGGGGCACGTCCGCCAACTGACCCGGTGGGCGCGCCGCCCCGAGCACCGCACCAAGATCCGGTTGCTGCGCGAATTCGACCCGGCTGCCGTCGAGGCCGGGACCCTCGAGACCGACGACCCCTGGTATGGCTCGTCCGAGCACTTCCTCCGCTGCTTCCGCGAGGTCGAGGCCGCCTGCCACGGCGTGCTCGACCACCTGCAAACCGGGCGCGACTGAGACCTCGCATGATCGACCTGCGCCTGACCGTGCCCGACTATCCCCTCGGCGCCCCCTGCTGGCTCGATGTCCTCGTCGTCGACGTGCCACGCGCGCAGGCCTTCTACGCCGAGCTCTTCGGGTGGCAGTGGCGGCCGGGCGATGACTTCACCGGCGGCTACTCGCTCGCGCTGCAGGATGGGCACCCGGTCGCCGGAATCAGCCGCAAGCCCCCACGCACGCCGGTGCCGAGCCAGTGGACGACCTACCTGCGCACCAACGATGCGTATGCCGCTGAGTCCGTGATCGAAGCCAGTGGCGGTCACGTGATGGGCTCGGTCGCGCAACTCGGCGGGCTGGGCCGGAGCCTCATCGCCACCGACCCGGGTGGCGCCTTCATGGGCCTCTGGGAGCCGGGCGACCTACCCGGCTCCGGGCTGCTCGATGCCCCGGGGACCCTCGCGTGGAACGAACTGCTGACCCGCGACTACGCCGCGGTGCAGCACTTCCACGAGGCCCTCTCTGGGCACCGCTTCGAGGAGCACGCCGAGGAGGGCGAGCCCCCGTGGTCGGTGGCCACCACCAGCGACGGCAGCCCCGCCTTCGGCCTGTCTGAGATCGGACCCGACTTCCCCGACAGCATCCGCTCGCACTGGGTCGTCAGCTTTGCCGCCCCCGACCTCGTGTCGACGATCTCGCGGGCCCTCACGCTCGGAGCCACCCTGGTCATGGGCCCCTACGACGGCCCGTTCGGGGTGGGCGCGGTGCTCACCGGCCCCGAGGGTGAGCTCTTCGCCGTCCTGAACCCCGACGAGAACTGAACCTGCGGCTGGGAGCGGGCTGAGCGGCATACGGAAGGAAAAGGCCTCCGGCGCCCGCGGTAGGCCCTGCTGCCCGGGTCGCGGCCACCCCCACGTGCTCTGGAAGGATGAGCTCATGTCCTCGCTCGCTGACGCGTCCCCAGCCATCGCCCTCGGCGCCCTCGACGGCCGCTACCGCAGCGCTGTCGCCCCCCTGGTGGACCACCTCTCCGAGGCAGCCCTCAACCGGGCGCGGGTGCGCGTCGAGATCGAGTGGCTGATCCACCAGTCGACCCACCACGTCATCCCGGGAGTGCGCGCCCTGACCGAGACCGAGCAGGCCGCGCTGCGTCAGGTGGTCGAGGACTTCGGGCCCGACGCGATCACCGAGCTCGCTGAGATCGAGCGGGTCACCGTGCACGACGTCAAGGCCGTCGAGTACTTCCTCAAGCGTCGGCTGGCGCAGATCACGCCCGCCGACGAGGACCGTGGCCTGGCCGAGCTGATCCACTTCGGGTGCACGAGCGAGGACATCAACAACCTCTCCTACGCCCTCATGGTCAAAGGCGCGGTGACCCAGGTGTGGCTTCCTCGGGCGCAGGCGCTCGTCGACCAGGTCGCGGCGATGGCTCGCGAGCTCAAGGACGTGCCACTCCTCGCCCACACCCACGGCCAGCCGGCGACGCCCACGACGATGGGCAAGGAGCTCGCCGTGCTCGCGCACCGCCTCGGACGTCAGTTGCGTCGGGTCGAGCGGCAGGAGTACCTCGGCAAGTTCAACGGCGCGACCGGGACCTACGGCGCCCACGCGCTCGCCCTGCCCGACGTCGACTGGCCGGCCGTGTCCCGCGACTTCGTCGAGAGTCTTGGGCTGCAGTGGAACCCGCTCACGACCCAGATCGAGAGTCACGACTGGCAGGCCGAGCTCTATGCCGACATCGCCCGCTTCAACCGGATCCTGCACAACCTCTGCACCGACGTGTGGACCTACATCTCGCTGGGCTACTTCGCGCAGGTCCGCGGGCAGGGGACCGTCGGGTCGAGCACGATGCCGCACAAGGTCAACCCGATCCGCTTCGAGAACGCAGAGGCCAACCTCGAGGTGTCCAACGCGCTGCTCGACGTCCTCGCCGCGACGCTGGTGCAGAGCCGGCTCCAACGCGACCTGACCGACAGCTCGATGCAGCGCAACATCGGGACCGCGTTCGGCCACAGTCTGCTCGCCCTCGACAACGCTGCGCGCGGCCTCGCCGGGCTCGACGCCGTCCCCGAGCGGATGGCAGCGGACCTCGAGGCCAACTGGGAGGTGCTCGGGGAGCCGATCCAGTCCGCGATGCGGGCCCTCGGCGCGCAGGGGGTCCCCGGCATGGAGGAGCCCTACGAGCGGCTCAAGGAGCTGACCCGGGGCCGGCGCATCGATGGCGACGACCTGCGCGAGTTCGTCCGCGGGCTCGGGCTGCCGGCCGACGTCGAGGCACGTTTCCTGGGGCGACGAAGGAGGCGAAATGCCTGGTTACAGCGGAAGCAAGGACGACTACCAGAAGCGGCTGCGGCGGATCGAGGGACAGGTCCGCGGCGTGCAACGGATGGTCGATTCCGACATCTACTGCATCGATATCCTGACCCAGGTCAGCGCCATCACCAAAGCCCTGCACGCCGTGAGCCTCGGCCTGCTGGAGGACCACATCTCGCACTGCGTCGTCGACGCCGCGCGCGAGTCGGACGAGGCCGCCCAGGCCAAGGTCAGGGAGGCGGCCGATGCCATCGCTCGCCTCATCAAGAGTTAACCCGAGGAGACCCCAGACATGAGTGAGACGACCACCATCATCGTGACCGGCATGACCTGCCAGCACTGCTCGTCCTCGGTGACTGAGGAACTCTCGGCCATCCCGGGCGTCAGGGAGGTCTCGGTCGACCTGCACGCGGGCGAGGACTCCCCCGTGACCATCTCCAGCGACACCCCGCTCGACCCCGCCGCAGTCTCGGCGGCCGTGGCCGAGGCGGGCTACAGCCTCCGATGAGCGTCACGCCACAGGCGGAAGAGGTCCGCCTCGCGATCACCGGGATGACGTGCGCCTCGTGCTCGGCCCGGATCGAACGCAAGCTCGGAAAGATCGACGGGATCGAGTCCGCGGTGGTCAACCTCGCGACGGAGAAGGCGAGCGTCTCCTTCGCCGCGCCGGTCACCGTGGCGCAGATCCTCCAACAGATCGAGGCCACCGGCTACGGTGCGCGGGTCCTCTCCGGGAGCACCAAGTCCGAGTCCCGTATGCCGCCGAGCCCTGCCAGCGCCAAGCCGGAAGCAGGCGCCCTGCTGGGGACCCTCCGCACCCAGGCGATGCGGCGAGCCGGGGTCACACCACCCACAGCCCGGTCCGCAGCCCCGTCCTCGACGCCAGCCACGATGTCGGCCACGGACCGCTCCCCCGGCGCCGCCGCGGCTGTGGACGCAGCCCCGCGCCCTGTCCAGGGTCCTGACACCGGTTCCGACACCGGAGCCGGCCACGATGCCGGATCGGCAGACACCGGACCGGACGAGCACCGCGACCACACCTCGGCCCAGGGCATCCTGCGCCGACGCTTGATCGTCGCCGCGATCCTCACGGTCCCGGTCTTCTTCATCGCCATGGTCCTGCCGTCCTTCTCGGCGGGTCCCTGGCTCGAGTTCCTCCTCGCCACGCCGGTCGTGGCGTGGTGTGCCTGGCCCTTCCACCGCGCTGCCTACGTCAACGCGAAGCACCTCGCCTCGACGATGGACACCCTCGTGTCCATCGGCGTCCTCGCCGCCTACGGCTACTCGATCGTCGAGTTGCTGTCCGGCGGGACGCACCTCTACTTCGAGGTCGCCGCCGTCGTGACGACCTTCCTGCTCCTCGGACGCTTCCTCGAGGCGCGCGCCAAGGACTCGGGTCGGGACGCCGTGCGCTCGCTGCTCGACCTCGGGGCCAAGGACGTGGCGATTCTCCGGATCGACCCACGGACCCGGATCACCGGAGAGACACGGATCCCCATCGAGCGACTGGCCGTGGGCGATCAGTTCGTGGTCCGGCCCGGCGAGACCGTCGCCACGGACGGAATCGTGCTCGAGGGCGGCAGCGCGATCGACGCGAGCCTCGTGACCGGCGAGTCGACCCCCGTCGACGTGACGGCGGGCGACCTGGTCATCGGTGGCTCCATCAACGCGACCGGTCGACTCATCGTCGAGGCCAAGAAGGTCGGCGCCGACACGATGCTCGCCGGCATCCAACGCCTCGTGGAGAGCGCCCAGACCGGCAAGGCCGACGTGCAACGGCTCGCCGACCGGGTCTCAGCGGTCTTCGTCCCGATCGTCCTGGTCATCGCACTCGTCACCTTCGTGACGTGGCTGGCCACCGGTCACGACCTGTCCCGCTCGCTCGCCGTGGCGGTGACCGTGCTGATCATCGCGTGCCCGTGCGCCCTGGGGCTAGCGACCCCGATGGCGTTGCTCGTCGGGACCGGTCGTGGGGCCCAGCTCGGGACCCTCATCAAGGGCCCGCAGGTCCTCGAGGACACCCGGCGGGTGGACACGATCCTGCTGGACAAGACGGGCACGGTCACGACCGGGGACCTGTCCCTCAAGAGCATCGAGGTCCGCGGGAAGCTCTCCAAGGAGTCGGTGCTGACCGCCGCGGCGGCCGTCGAGCAGGGCAGCGAGCACCCGATCGCCCGGGCCATCGTCACCGCGTCCCAGGTTGCCAAGTTGCGTCTGCCGCGGATCACCGACTTCGCCACGAATCCTGGCGAGGGGGCCACCGCCCGGATCAAGGACACCGAGGTGACCGTCGGCAAGGCGGCCCTGTTCGACACCGTCGACCCCGTGCTGCGCGCCCACGCGGAGGCCAAGGCCGGCACCACGGTCTTCGTCGGGTGGGACGGCACCGCCCACGGCGCCCTCACGGTCGAGGACACCGTCCGTGCGACGTCAGCTGACGCCATCGCCCGGCTCAAGACCCTGGGCCTGACCCCGCACCTGCTCACCGGTGACGGAGCCGCCAATGCCCGCAGCGTGGCCGAGCAGGTCGGGATCGAACCGGCCAACGTCCGGGCCGACGTGCTGCCCGCCGACAAGCACGCCGTCGTGGCAGAGCTCCAACGCCGCGGCAAGGTCGTCGCCATGGTCGGCGACGGCATCAACGACGCCGCCGCGCTCGCCCAGGCCGATCTCGGGCTGGCGATGGGGTCGGGCACCGACGTGGCGATGGACTCGGCGGACATCGTCCTGGTCCGACCGGATCTGGACGCCGTCGGCGACGCGATCGAGTTGTCCCGCGAGACCCTGCGGATCATCAAGCAGAACCTCGCGTGGGCCTTCGGCTACAACGTCGCTGCGATCCCGTTGGCCGCCTTCGGTCTGCTCAACCCGATGATCGCCGGCGCCACGATGGCCATGTCCTCAGTCCTCGTCGTCACCAACTCGCTGCGCCTCAAGCGCTTCAAGCGCTGAGGACCGCAAAGGCCACCATCCCTGTGGATGGTGGCCTTTGGCGTGGTCAGGTCGGTCGGGGCGTTGCTCACCGCATCCGGGTCGGCACCCCCAGGCAGCTGGCTCTCAGATGACGACCAGACCCTCGGGGGTCGAGAAGGTCACGGAGAGCAGCCCCGGTGTCCCGTGCGGGGCCAGGAAGGTGAAGTGGATGTCGCCCTTGTCGAAGCGATCCTCCGGCCCCAGCCACTCGCGCACCCGCGACGGGTCACCGGCGATCTGGAGGTTGGCGATCGCGACATCGGTCGCAGAAGTCGCAGCAGGGTGCAGGGAGTAGTCGTCCCAGCGCACGAAGAAGGGCAGCTGCGGGTCGGCCATCAAGCCCTTGACCCCGATCTGGCGCCACTTGAGCTCGACCCCGTCCGGCCGGTGCCGGTTGCCGTCGACAGCCGCGCGACCGAGTCGCTTCTCCACGGGCTCGAGGTTGTCGACGGAGATCACCCAGCCGAGCCAGCCACCGCCGGCCTCGGAACGGGCGCGGACGGCCTGGCCGAAGGGCGCCTTGTCGGACGCCGGGTGGTCGAGGACTTCGACGACCTCGAGGTAGTTGCGGTGAGCCAGCGGAAAGATGACGTTCCGGGTGCCGAAGCGCGGGTGAATGCCGCCATCGACGGGGTCCACCCCGATCAGCTTCGAAAGTCGGGCGGCCGTGGCCTGCACTCCGTCGTGCTCCGCGGCATAGGACACGTGGTCAACTCGCATGCCGTCCATCGTGGCACACCAGCAGGAGTGCTCTTGACCACCCCCCGGTTCGCCCTCGGATCACCGCCGAGAGCGGACGGACGTCAAAGCACCGGCGCCGCGATCGGTTCAGCGCACCCCGCGTTGCCGGACCGCTTCATAGAGCACGATGGCGGCCGACGCGGCCACGTTGAGGCTGTTCGCCTTGCCCCGCATGGGGATCCTGACCCGATGCGTCGCCGCGGCGAGCAGGCGGTCGTCGGCGCCGTGCTTCTCACTGCCGACCGCGATCGCGATCCGTCCGGTGTAGTCGACGTCGGTGTGCAGCAGGTCCGTCGCGGGCGTCGTCACGACCAGGGCGATCTCCCGGGCGGTCAGCCACTCCAGCACCTCGGAGGTCGTGGCGCTGGCCACCGGGACGGCAAAGACGGTGCCCTTGCTGGCCCGCACGACGTTGGGGTTGCCCCAGTCGGTGACGGGGTCAGCGGCGACGACCGCGTCGACTCCAGCCGCATCCGCAGTGCGCAGCATGGCCCCGAGGTTGCCCGGCTTCTCCACCCCCTGGGAGACGAGCCCGAGGAAGCGGTCCCCGTCCGCGCGCAGCTCACCCAGCGGCATACCGACTCGATCAACGACGGCGAGCAAGCCATCGGGACCCTCGCGATACGACACCTTGCCGTAGGCCGCTGAGCTGAGTTGAACGACCTCGCTGTCCTGGGCGCGCAGTCGGGTGAGCAGGTCGGCCTGCGTGCCGATGTCCTGCGAGCCGGCCCGGCCCGCGGGGCTGAAGAGCTCCTCGCACACATAGACGGTGCGCGGCACGACACCGGCCGTCAGCGCGAGGTCGATCTCCTCGTAGCCCTCGACCAGGGTCTGCCCGGTCTCCTCACGGACGCGGCGGCGGCGGAGGGCGAGCAGCCCCTTGAGGCGCGGGTTGGACGCAGAGGTGATGACGAGGTCGGCCATGGCTCTCCCAGCATCCCATCTGCATGACGTGCGGCCCACTCGCGTGTGGCCCTGCGCGAGACACGGACCCAGAATCGAGTGGCCCGGGACGCTCGGAGCTCGGCTTAGGGTTGAGGCCATGCTCGACACCTTGGCGGCCCTGCCGTTCTGGCAGGCGTTCATCGCGCTGTGGTGCATCGTCATGGTGCGGTCCAACGCCACCTACTGGGTCGGGCGCGGCGCCATGGCGGGGTGGCGTCGTCGTCGGCCACAGCCCGAACCCGAACGGCAGGTCCGGGCAGAATCCCTGCTCCGTCGGCTCGGCCCGGTCGCGGTCGTGTTGTCGTATCTCACCGTCGGGATCCAGACGACGATTCACCTCACGGCGGGCGCGCTGCGCATGCCGCTGGCTTATTACGTGCCGGCGGCGGCGCTCGGCTCGATGGCCTGGGCCGCGATCTACGCGACCATCGGCATCGCCGTCGTCGAGGCCTGGCTCGCGGCGCAGGCCGGGTCCTGGTACGCCCTCGGCGGCATCGTGGCGCTGATCCTCGTCGGCCTCGTGACGTGGCTGGTCTCCCACCGACACCGAGCAGGCACGCCCACCCCCTGAGTCGGCCGCCACCCCGCCCGCCCCCGCACGCGCCACCTCGACAATCCCACCCGGGCCCGATCCCGAAGGCGCGCAGACCCGCCCGACCTCGACAATCCCACCCGGGCCCGATCCCGAAGGCGCGCAGACCCGCCCGGCCTCGACAATCCCACCCGGGCGGGATGGTCGTGCACCACTCGGGTGCGAAGCGGTCGCCCGAAGCGCGTCACGCAGACCCGATGGCCCCCGCTGCACCGAGGTGGGCCCGGTCGGCCGCGGCCCGGCCCGAGTGCCACCCCTCGGCGTCACGCACGCTCCCCACCGACTTGGTCGAGAGGGTGGGGAACCAGCCGTCGACGACCCGGTCAACGTCCTCGGCCCGAGCCTCGAGGAGCGGGACGAGTTCCTGACCGCTCGATTGCGCCGTTGCCGACGCCGCCTGCACCTCGTCGGCGGTCACCTGCTCGAGCCGCTCCCCGATGCGGCTGGCGAACGAGGCCAGGAACGAGTGCCGGAACGACCTGGTCCGACTCCGGCCATAGCCGTCAGTCCGGGAGCCGGCACTGGTGACGGCCCGCGTCGCCTGGACCAGCAGTGAGGTGAACAGCACCTCCACACTCTCGAGATCCGCCTCGAACCCGACCACCGTGCCGAAGCCGAGCTCACGGCTCCAGATCAGGCGGCACCGGTTGGCCGAGGCCACGGCGTCGAGCAGCATGGCCTTGGGCCCGTCGTACGGGTTGTCGATGCCGATCCGGCGACCCTGTGGCGTGTCGCCCCGACGTCTACCCCGATCGGAGGCCGAGAGCAGGGCGGCGTCGATGCTGTGTCGCGCCATCAGCGCCTGGGCGCCGGCGGTGAAGGTCTCAGCCTCCGCCTCGAACGTCGTCGACTCCGCCTTGGCCAGCAGCTGACGCACCCGGCTGAGGATCCGCTCGTCCACCGCCGGTCCCGCCTCAGGACCGCTAACCCCACCACCCCGGTCGTGCGTCGAGGTGGCTGTCCCCGGCAGGGGAGTCAGGCACTCGAGCCGGGGCAGTCGGACAAGCAGGTGCAGCGCCACGAGGGCCCGCGAGATGAGGGTCAGCCAGTCAACGCCCCGGGCCCGATGCGCATCGAGCCAGGTCTGCGAGGCAGGCCACCAGACGCCGCCCTCGGATTCCTCCAGCTGCGCGCGCCAGCGATGATCGACCGTCGACGGTGCATAGCCAGCCAATTCATCGCTCAGCACATCGATCAGGAGTGACTGCTCCGGCACGGCCACCTTCCGGCGCGCGTAGCGGTGGACATCGGCTGGTTGCCAGCCGCGCTCCCAGGCCTCAGCGGTGGCTTCGGTCAGGCCGGCGATCAGGGTGGTCACGACGATCCGCTGCCCCTGCACCTCATCGCACTGCTGCGCGAGCGCCACTGCGGCATCGTCCAGGGGGTCGCTCAGCCCGAGGTCCAACGCGACGAGACCATCGCTGATGAGCCTCTTGACGCCATCGCGGACCACGGGCTCGGGGCCGGTCGCACGGACCTCGCGGGGGCGAAAACTCTGGCCGTTTCGAGGCGTTGCTCGCCCCGGTTGCTGCTGCCTGCCTGCGCTCGGTCGTCGTGCGCGGTTATTCCTGCTCATCGCTCCACCTGTCGTCAACGGTCCCCTCGGAGAGCGTGCCAGCCATCTCAGACCCGGACCCAACCGCAGTGGCTCCCTGTGGACAACGGATCATTCCGCACCCACCTGTGGACACGTCCGCTCCAGGCCTCCAAGCCTCCAAGCCTCCAGCCCTTCTGGCCTCCAGGGGCCGACAGACGCCCCCGAACTGACACGATCCTGACATCAGTGTGACCGGGCCGGGTCCTGCGCAGAATACGCTGCGAAGGTGCCCACGCCAGAGCAAGGGCGAGGACTGGTCCTCGTCGTGGAGGACGAGCCTGCCATCGCCGACGTGTTGCGACTCAACCTGCGCGCAGCCGGCTATGGCGTCGAGGTCGTGTCGGACGGGGCCGCGGCACTCGCGGCCACTCGGGACGTGCGCCCCTCGGCGGTCATCCTCGACATCGGGCTGCCCACCATCGACGGGATCGAGGTGTGCCGCCGGCTCCGCGCGTCGGGTGACTGGACCCCGATCCTCTTCGTCACCGCCCGTGACGACGAGGTCGACCGGATCCTCGGGCTCGAGTTGGGGGCGGATGACTACATCACCAAGCCCTTTTCCCCGCGCGAGGTCGTCGCCCGGCTGGCGGGTGTCCTGCGGCGGGTCCGTGGGGACGCCGGCACCCCCGAGGTGCTCCGCTCGGGCGAGTTGGCCATTGACCTGACCAGTCATCGCGTGCTCGTTGACCGTCGCGAGGTTGCTTTGACAGCAACCGAATTCGGCCTCCTCGTGCACCTCCTGCGCCGACCGGGAGTCGTCTTCACCCGAGAGCAGTTGCTCAGTGAGGTCTGGGGCTACGCCTCCACCGCCGGCGGTCGCACAGCCGGCGGTCGCACCGTCGACGTGCACGTCGCTCAGGTCCGCGCCAAACTGGGTGCGGCGAGCCCGATCCGGACGGTGCGCTCTGTGGGGTATGCCGCTGAGCCACCTCCCCGCGGACCTGCAGCCACCGCCGCGCCACATCACGGCGGCACCCCTCAGGCGGGCTCGCCGTGACAATCCGCGGCAACCCCGTGGGCCGAGGCACGCTGGCCGGCCGCATCACGCTCCTGTCCGTCGGGATCGCCGTGCTGACGGCGTTGCTGGCGGCGACCTTCGCGATCGGGCTGACCCGCTCGAGCGCGGAACAGGCGGGGCAGCGCACCCTCGCGCGGGTCGCCGATGCGGCCGCCGAGCGCGTCGATGCCGGAACCCCAGCCAGAGCGATCCGGGTGCTTGGGGTGCTCGGAGTGCAGTGGGCGAGCGTCGACCGCGGCGGTGAGGTCACCTCGACCCACGCCCTCGCGCGGTCCGCGCTGACACCGGACCGGCAGGCGGCGCTGCTGGCGGGCAGGTCAATTTCGGCGCGTGAGGACCTCGGCGGCACCGTCGTGCTCATTGAGGGTCGGCCCACGCAGGCCGGCGGAGTGCTCGTCGTGCAACGACGATCCGATGCCGTGGCCGCCTCTGACCAGCTCATCCGGAGAGTGCTCATCGCGCTGCTGCTCGCCGGGCTCGTGGCCGTCGGGGTCAGCGTGGCGATGGCCCGCCGACTCGGCCGACCCGGTCGGAGCGGCGCCAGCACGACTTCCTGCTGTCCATCTCGCACGACCTGCGGACCCCTCTCACGGGGATCATCGGCTACGCAGAATCCCTGGCCGACGGGCTGGTCCCACCCGAGGAGACCGCTCGGGTCGGCACCGTGGTGCTCGGCGAGTCCCAGCGGCTGCAACGCTTCGTCGCGGACCTGCTCGACCTGGCCCGGCTCGGCGCCGAGCAGCCCCAGATCTCCCTGCAGCCCACCGATCTCATCGAGGTCGGCCGCACCGTCGAGGCGATCTGGTCGACGCGATGCGCCGCCTTCGACGTTCCCTTCTCGTTCGTTGCCACGGTGCCCCAGGCGTGGACGCTGACCGACCCAGCCCGGCTCCGGCAACTGGTCGACGGGCTGCTCGAGAACGCCCTGCGCGTGACCCCGGCGAGAGCCCCCATCGTCGTCGAGGTGCGTGGCACCGAGACCGTGGATGCCGTGGGCGCCGGGGCCCGCCGTGGCAGCGGGAACCCGGTCATGGTGGCCGGTGGTGAATCATGGGTGATCGAGGTGCGCGACGGCGGACCGGGGCTCACCGACCAGGACCTGCCGGTGGCCTTCGAGCCCTCGGTCCTGCACGAGCGCTATCGCGGGGTCCGGCCCGTGGGCACTGGCCTCGGTCTGGCCATCGTCGATCGCCTGGCCCGGCTGCTCGACGGCTCGATCGAGGCCGGGCACGCAGTCGAGGGAGGCGCGCGGTTCACCGTGCGCCTCCCCCGCTCCCCCGTAGCCCCAACAGATCCGGCCGGACCCACCCGCTGACGACCCACGACCGGAGACCCGCGTCAGCGCAGGAACACCACGTGCTTGGCGACCGGGTCGCTCGCCCCGACACCGGTCACCAGCGCTCGGGCCCCCACCGTGACCGCCCCGATCGCCCCGTCGGCGCCCGCGCCCTGAGAGCGGGCTCGCACGTGAGTGTCCGCCGATACGGCGAAGGTCAGGGAGACACCATCGCGGGCCTTGATCGTGATCGAGGAGTCAGAGACCGCCGCGACCTCTCCGCGGATCGCCTGGTGCGTGACCGGTGCGCCGGCGGTGGTCACGACCCAGGTGGCGTGCAGCACGTGGCGCCACCGCGCTCGTAGACCGGTCCGTTCTCCCTTCGTGTCTGCACCGACGAGCATCATCGTGTCGCTGTCGAGCGCAGCAGCACCGGTGGTGTGAGACGTGGAGGTGGCGCTCGTGGCTGAGGTGGCAGCATTCGACGCGGAAGTAGAAGCCGCACCGGCAGCGATCGCACCGGTCCCCAGTGCTCCGGTCCCCAGTGCTCCGATCCCGATGACGGCGGCGGTCGCCACGGCGGCAACGACATTCTTGATGATCATGATTCCTCCCAAGTCGGCGATGTGGCGCGGGCTGATGCCCTCCTGACCAGAGTGCGCACCTGGGGTCAGGGACGGGCGCGGGTCCTGTTCGGATCGTGTTCGGGCGGCGACGACCGACACCACCCGCAACTCGAGTGGCACCGAGCACGCCCCCTCAGACCGAGCACTCCACTTCCCCTCCGACTCGGAGGCGAGCTGACGCGCCGGGCCCGCTCAGCGGCATACGGACGTGATCGGCCTTGGTCTTGTTGTGGTCGGTGGCGAGGGTCCCTGCCGCGAAGAAGGGCGTGTCGTCCAAGCCCTCGAAGATGCCGTCGGCGCGGTAGCTCAGCAGGTCGGCGTGGTCCCAGACGTTCCACCAACCGCCGAGGTGATCGGCCGGAGGCTTGGGGACCTGACGACCGGTGGCCGCCGAGTAGGCGGGGTCGCTGGCCAGGAACAGCCCCAGTTCCTCGAAGTAGCCGACCTGTGAGGCCGCAGCACACCAGAAGTCGACGCGGATCCCCTGATAGCGCGGGATTCTCGGCAGGAAGTGGGTGACCGCGTCGTAGAGGATCTGGCCGCCCATGCTGTGGGTCAGCACGATGAGCGGCTCACCCCGTGACTCCGCGGCGAAGGCGGCCACCTCGAGCCCCTCGAGGACCCGTTGCGGGATCGGTCCCGGGGCCTGCGCCGTGCCGCGACGCGCGACGTAGGTCAGCACGTCGCCGATGAAGGTGGGCAGGAACTGCTCGACCGGACGGCGTATCGCGGTGGCGGTGGTGCGCACCCGACGGATGCCGCGCTCCCGCAGGGTCGGCGCGGGCTCATCCTCCGTCACCACGTCGGGGTCGTCGAGCGCAGCGGCGCCAGCGAGCTCCACCTCCGCGGACCGTGAGACGAGCGACCTTCCCTCCCAGGCGAACTGGGCACCGAGGTCGCCCCAGTAGATCCGCATGATCGGCACTCCGACGGGGTCGGGCGAGATCACCGGGGCGATGGCCTCGCGCAGGTGGTCCCGGATGATGTCCCAGGACACCTCGCCGAAGCGCTTGGTGGCCCTGGCGAGCACCTCGTCCTCGTCGCGGATGGCGACACCGTGGATGTAGACGATCGGCACGAGCTCACCTCCTTCCGTATGCCGCTGAGCTGGCTGGACCCCGCCTACGTCGTCAGTCGGGCGGTGGCCTGCGAGGGGACCCCCTCCCGGAACGGACGACCCGCCCGGACCGACTCCGCGAGGGCCTCCACGATGGGGACGAGCCCGTCCTCGTCGACGTCGAGAGTGACCTCGTCCGCGATGGCCTTGACCTCGTCGGGAGCGTTGCCCATGGCCACGCCCCAGGCGGCCCAGTAGAGCATCTCGAGGTCGTTGCGCTGGTCCCCGATCGCGACGGTGTGGATCGGCTCGACCCCCACGCGGCGGCGGACGAGCTCGAGGGCCGAGCCCTTGGAGACGCCCTCGGGGTTGATGTCGAGCCAGGCCGACCACCCGACGGCGTAGGAGACGCCGTGCAGGCCGGCCCGCTCCACCATCTCCATGAACTCCTCAGCGGTGGCCTCGGGCTGGCGGAGGGTGACGCGGGTGACCGGGTGCTCGACCAGCTCCTCCCAGGACACCTCACGAGAGGCACCCATGAGCTCGCCCTCGGGGAAGTGCCGCGAGACCTTGAAGCCGACGCCCGGCTCCTCGACGGCGATCCGGGCTTCCGGCAGCGCCAACCGCATCTTCTCGATGACGGTCTTCGGGTCGAAGGTGACTTGGTCGATGACCCGGTAGCCGCCGGAGCCAGTTCCCCCATGTGACTGAGGGTCGTGCCGTCGAGGTCGAGGGCGAGAAGTCGCTTGGCCATGCGGGACACGCTATCGGTCGAGGTGGCGCGTCACTCGAGGTGGCCGACGGCGTGCTCGATCCCGCGGTGGAACGTCGGGTAGGCATAGATCATCGAACGGAGGCGCTCGATGGGGACCTGCCCGTGCACCGCGACCGCGAGCGCCCCCATCACCTCACCCCCGCCCGGGCCCATCGCCGTCGCACCGACGAGGACACCACGCCCGGCGTCGGCGACCACCTTGATGAAGCCCTCGTTGCCGCTCTTGTGGATCCAGCCTCGAGTCGTCTTCTCCAGGTCCGTCAGGCCGACTCGGACGTCGAGCCCGGCTTCACGGGCCTGGGCCTCGGTGAGACCGACCGCCCCCACTTCGGGATCGGTGAAGGTGACCCGGGGCAGCGCGGCGTAGTCCGCGGCGGGCCCGCCCTCGCCGAGCAGGTCCCGCACGACGATCGCCGCCTGATAGACCGACACGTGGGTGAAGGCGCCCTTCCCGGTGATGTCGCCGATCGCCCACACCCCGTCCGCGACCCGGCAGCGGTCATCGATGGGCACCGATTGCGCCGTGGCGTCGACACCCACCGCGTCGAGGCCCACCGCGCCGAGGTCCACCCGTCGTCCGGTGGCGACGAGCAGCTGCTCGGCCCGCACCACCGGTCCGCCCGGGAGGGTCACGGCCACGCCGATGGAGTCGGCGGCCACCCGCTCGGCGAACGCGCCGGTGTGCACCTGCATCCCCTCCGCCTCGAAGACCCCCCGCAGCTGCTCCCCCGCCTCGGGTTCCTCGAGGGCGAGCAGCCGATCCGCGCCCTCGACCACGGTGACGTCCACCCCGAACCGGGCGAACACCTGGCTCAGCTCACAGCCGATCGCCCCGCCGCCGAGCACGATGAGCGAGCGAGGCAACTCCGTCACCTCCATCGCCTCCCGGTTGGTCCAGTAGGGCACGTCCGCCAGACCGGGGATCGGGGGGACGGCAGGCACGGTGCCGGTGTTGACGACGATTCCCCGCTCAGCGGCATACGTCATCCCGGCGACCTCGACCCGACCGGGACCGACGATGCGGCCGGTGCCCCGCACGAACGTCCCACCCTTGGAGGTGAAGCGGTCGACGGCGACCTGGTCGTCCCAGTCGTCGGTCGCCTCGGCCCGGATCCGGGCGGCGACGATCGACCAGTCCGGCTCGATGGAGCCGACGGATCCTGCGAGGCCGGGAATCCGGCGGGCCTCCTGCAGGGCGTCCGCGGCCCGGATCATCATCTTCGAGGGGATACATCCCCAGTAAGGACATTCACCTCCGACGAGTCGATGGTCGATCCCGAGGACCCGCAGCCCGCGCTGGGCCAGCGTCTCGGCCACCTGCTCACCGCCCGGCCCCATCCCGATGACGATGACGTCAAAACTACGCACCTCTGCGCTCATCCCCCCACCATGCCCGCCCCGCAGTGGGTGCACAAGGGGCGACCGCGGTCAGCGGGCCATCACGGGATCGGCGTCAGCACGTCCAGACCGAGGAAGGGGCGCAACGCCGCTGGAACGATGACGGATCCGTCCGGCTGCTGGTGGTTCTCGAGGATCGCGACGAGCCAGCGGGTCGTGCCCAGCGTGCCGTTGAGGGTGGCGACGGCACGGGTGCCCGAGCCGTCCGGGACGCGCTCGCGGGTGTTCAAGCGCCGGGCCTGGTAGGTGGTGCAGTTGGAGGTCGAGGTCAGCTCGCGGTACTTGCCCTGCGTCGGCACCCAGGCCTCACAGTCGAACTTGCGGGCCGCCGGGCCGCCGAGGTCCCCGGCCGCCGTGTCGATGATCCGGTAGGGGACCTCGATCTTGGCGAGCATCTCGCGCTCCCAGGCGAGGAGGCGCTGATGCTCGGCCTCGGCGTCCTCGGGCCGGCAGTAGCTGAACATCTCGACCTTGTGGAACTGGTGGACCCGGATGATCCCGCGGGTGTCCTTGCCGTGCGACCCGGCCTCGCGGCGGTAGCACGCCGACCAGCCCGCATAGCGCTTGGGCCCGGCCGACAGGTCGATGATCTCGTCCGAGTGGTAGCCGGCGAGCGCGACCTCCGAGGTGCCCGTCAGGTAGAGGTCGTCGGCCTCGAGTCGGTAGACCTCGTCGGCGTGCGCGTCCATGAAGCCGGCCCCGATCATCACTTCGGGGCGGGCGAGCGTCGGCGTGATCATCGGGATGAAACCGGCTGCGGTCGCCTGCGCCATCGCCATGTTGAGCAGGGCCAGCTCGAGCAGCGCGCCGACGCCCGTCAGGTAGTAGAAGCGGGCCCCGCCGACCTTGGCGCCTCGCTCCATGTCGATCGCGCCGAGCAGCTCGCCCAACTCGAGATGGTCCCGCGGCGCGAAGCCCTCGGACTCGAAGTCCCTGGCGGCGCCGACGGTCTCGAGCACGACGTAGTCGTCCTCACCGCCGGCCGGGACACCGTCGAGGATGACGTTGCCGACCTGGCGCACCAGCGTGTTCAACTCGACCTGGGCCTCGTCAGCGAGCGACTCGAGTCCCTTGACCTGCTCGCTCAGGCGGGCTGCCTTGGTCCGCGCGGCATGGGCGCTGGCCTCGAGGTGGCTCGCGTCGGCGGCACCGGCCTTCTTCGCCTTCTGGAAGGCGCCGATGGCAGCGCCGACCTCCTTGCTGACCGCCTTCTGCTGGGCGCGCAGCGACTCGAACTCCCCCAGCGAGGAGCGCCGGCGCTCATCGGCAGCGAGGATCGCGTCCACGATCTCCGGATCCTCTCCACGGGCCAGTTGCGAGGCGCGGACCCGGTCGGGTTCGTCGCGCAGGAGCTTGATGTCGATCACCGTTGCAGCCTATCGGCGCCCGCACGCCGCGACCGAACGCCTTTCGGGTGCCGCAGTGCTCCACGTCGCTGGGTAGCCAAACCCCTGTCCGTATGCCGCCGAGCCCGCTCGCGGGGGCCTGTGGACATCTCGTCGGGGCAGTTGCCCGCTCTGTCAGGCTCGGGTCATGGCATACGCGATCGAGGTCGAGGGCACCGACCGGCTCGCTGCCACCCTCGCCGGCAGCAGCACCCAGCTCAAGGACGACGCCGAGGCGCTCGCCTATGCCGCTGGCATCGGACGCCGCGGGGTCGGCGACGAGGACCCCGTCCTGACCGCGGCCTTCTCCGACTTCGTCCTGATCCACACCGTCGGCCTCGAGACCATCTCGGGTGGGGTGGCCGCGCTCGGGCGCAAGGTGCGCTACGTCGCCGAGTCCAGCCGGCACACCGAGTTGTTCGTCGCGCAGAGCCTCGGACAGGTGGGTGGAGCGGCCCCACCCGGCTCTGATGGACGCGGGCTCTGATGCGCCCGGCTCCACACCCACGCTCCGAGCGGCTGCGCCTGCCGGACGGGGACCCCGTGGCGCTGCGCCAGTCGGCCGACCGCTTCGACGCCGTCGCGAGGTCCGCGCACGCCACGATCGCGGTCAGCGGCGACCTCAGCGCGTCCCTGGACGCGCTCTGGTCCGGGCCCGCCGCGACGCTGGCCGCAGGCGAAGGCGCACTGCTGGCCGGGCGAGCCAGGTGCCTGCTCGACCAACTCCACTCAGCAGCGGGTGGCCTGCGCCTCTACGCCGCCACTCTCGAGCACGTCCAGGCCGTCATCCGTCGCTGCCTCACCCAGGAGGCTGCCACCGAGGAGGCCTATGCCCGCGAGGTCACGCTGGCAGTGGACCTGCCCCTGCTCCCCGATCACAAGCTCCGCCTGCTCACCGCTGCCGCCGACCGACGTGACACCGACCTGCGGGTCCTGCACCGGCGCTACGAGCACGCGCGCACCGACCTGCACGATGCACGACGGGCACTGACCCGGGGCCTGGCCGGTCTCAACGCCACGGCGCTGCCTCGCCCCACCCCGCTGGCGCCACTCCCCCTGAGCCCCCCGAGCCCTCTCGCCCTCGAGGGTGAGGTGATCGAGATTCTGTTGATCGAGAACCAGCTGATCGGGGACCTGCCCCTCATCCGACAGGAGCTCACCCCACCGCCTGGCGACGTGAGCGTCGACATCTATCGAGATGCCGAGTCCGGCCTGCCCGAAGGGTCCGTTGAGCAGGCCCTGTTGGACGCCGGCATCGCGCCCGGCGACACGGCCCTGGGCCAGTTCGCCTGGGGCATCGGCGCGCCCCTGACCATCGCGGGCCTCGCCTCTGGCGCCGCCCTCGTCGTGACCGGCCCGCACTCGTTCTCGTCCACGCGCTGGGGCGCCACGTCCACCAATCGGTGGACGGGTCGGACCGGGACCCTCCTGACCGGCCTGACCTCCGCGACGGGACAGGTGCAGGCCGACGCCGAACGGTATCCGGAGATGCCCGCCTGGAAGCGCGCCACCAGGACCACGATCGCGACGGTGAGCACGACAGGACTCAGTGCTGGTGCAGGGGCGTCCTGTGCCACGGTGCCGTTCCTGGGGCCGGCGCTCAGCGTGCTCTGCGCGACCGGCGGCTCGGTCGCCGGTGCCCGACTCGGCCGCGTCCTCAACTCGGCGCCCGGGCTGGCCGCGACCCGGGAGGAGACCAGGACCCGGCAGACGACGACACGGAAGGCTGCGTGGGACTGATCGGGGGCGAGGCGTGGGCTGATGGGGAGGCCGCGGACTGACGGGGAGGCCGCGGACTGACGGGGTCACCCGAGCGCGGGCACAGATGCGACTCAGTCGCATTTGCTATTAGTCTGTCCCCATGCACGTACCGGATGGCTTCCTCGACGCCCCCACCTCGATCGCCACGGCGGTCGTCGCCGTCGGCGGCGTGGCCCTGGCCCTGCGGGGCGCCCGGCGCGATCTGGACGAGCGGACCACCCCGATCGCCGGTCTCGTCGCGGTCTTCATCTTCGCTGCCATGATGATCAACTTCCCGGTCGGCGCCGGCACCTCTGGTCACCTGCTCGGCGGTGCCCTCGCCGCCGTGCTCGCCGGCCCGTGGCTGGCCACCCTCGCCCTGACCGTCGTCCTGATGATCCAGGCCTTCCTCTTCGCGGATGGCGGCATCACGGCGCTCGGCACCAACATCCTGCTCATGGGCATCATCGGCGTCTGGGTCGGCTGGCTCGTGTTCCGGGGGGTCCAGCGCCTCCTCCCCCAGCGAGCCTCGTCCGTCAGTCTCGCCGCCGGGATCGGTGCGTTCGTGTCCGTGCCGACCGCAGCCGCTGCCTTCACCCTCCTGTTCGCGATCGGCGGACAGGCCGACATCCCCGTGGGCGCAGTGCTGACCGCGATGGTCTCCTGGCACGTCATCATCGGGATCGGCGAGGCTCTGATCACCGCCCTCGTCGTCGGCTCCGTCGTCGCCGTCCGTCCCGATCTCGTCTACGGCGCCCGCGGGTTGCTCCGGAGCCGACCCCTCGAAGTCCGACAGGAGGCCACCCCATGAGCACGAAACGCTTCGTCGTCAGCGCCGTCTTCATCTGCCTCCTCATCGCGGGTGTCCTCTCCTGGTATGCCTCATCCAGCCCCGATGGGCTCGAGCACGTCGCGGAGACAACAGGATTCAGCCACACCGCCCAGGACCACGCGGTCGAGAAGGGGCCGTTCGCGGGATACGAGACCAAAGGCGTCGACAACGGGCGCCTCTCCGGGAGCCTGGCTGGTCTCGTGGGCGTCGGGGCCACCGGCCTGGTGATGGGGGGCCTCATCCTCGGGTTGCGTCGCCGCGGCCAGTCGAGCGCGACCGACGTCACCGACGTCACCCTCGGCCCGAGGGACTGAGCGCGTGGGCGCCGGGCACGGGCACACGCTGCACTACCACGGGCATTCGCCCATCCATCGGCTCCCCGCCCACGTCAAGATCGTCGCCCTGGTCCTCTTCGTCTTCGCGGTGGTGGCCACGCCCCGCGAGGTCTTCTGGCCGTATGCCGTTCACCTCGCCGCGCTCGTCGGCGTGGCCCTCGTGTCGCGGGTCCCGTTGCCCTATCTCGGGAGGCGGATGATCGTCGAGGTGCCCTTCGTCGTCTTCGCGCTGCTCATGCCCTTCGTCGCGACCGGTCCCCGCGTGATGGTGGGGCCACTCGAGGTGTCCCAGTCGGGCCTGCTTGCCGCCTGGGCGCTGCTCGCCAAGGGCACCCTCGGGGTGATCGCCTCCCTGATCCTCGCGGCCACGACCGATGCCCGCGACATCGTGGCCGGCTTCGAGCGGCTGCGCCTGCCCCAGCCACTCGTCCAGATCATGAGCTTCATGCTGCGCTACACCGAGGTCGTCGCCGGAGAGTTGGCCCGGATGCGGATCGCCCGTGACTCCAGGGGGTTCCGCGCCCGGTCGATCCGGCAGTGGCCCGTGCTGGGGCACACGGCCGGCGCCTTGTTCATCCGGTCCTACGAGCGCGGCGAGCGGGTGCATCTCGCGATGCTCTCCCGCGGCTACACCGGGGCGTTGCCGACGTTGCGCCCCGCGACCGCCACCAGCGCACAATGGGCCGTGGGCGGCATACTGCCTGCTGTGGCTGTTGTCGTGTGCGCGTTCGCGCTGGTGACCCGGTGAGCGCGTCATGAGCACTCCGGTGCTCGACGTGCGCGGGCTGGCGTTCGCCTACCCCGATGGCCACCAGGCCCTCTTCGGCGTGAACCTGCACGTGCACCGCGGCGAGCGGGTGGCGTTGCTCGGCCCCAACGGGGCGGGCAAGACGACACTCGTGCTGCACCTCAACGGGATCCTCACCGCCGGCGCCGGCAGTGTGGCGGTCTCCGGGCTGCCGGTGACCAAGGACAACCTGCAGGAGATCCGTCGACGGGTCGGGGTCGTCTTCCAGGACCCGGACGACCAGCTCTTCATGCCGACCGTGCGAGACGACGTCGGCTTCGGGCCGGCCAACCTCGGCATCCGTGGGGACGCGCTCGATGCCCGGGTCCGCGCTGCGCTGGAGCAGGTCGGGATGGTTGAGTTCATCGACCGCCCGCCACACCACCTGTCCTACGGGCAGCGACGCCGGGTGGCAGTCGCGACCGTCCTTGCGATGGAGCCGGAGATCCTGATCATGGACGAGCCGTCGTCCAACCTCGACCCGGCCTCACGTCGGGAGCTCGCCGACATCGTCCGGGCGCTCGACGTGACCGTCCTGATGGTCACCCACGACCTGCCCTACGCCCTCGAGCTCTGCGAGCGGTCGGTCATCCTCAGCGATGGCGTGATCGCCGCCGACGGCCCGACCCGCGAGGTGCTGGCCGATGCCGAGCTCATGGCCCGGCACCGGCTCGAGCTGCCCTACGGCTTCATCGTCGCCTGAGCTGACTCGTGCCACGCCGTAGGGACGGCATCGCGCACGCCAGGGAGGGGTGTTCGCGCGCTGGTCGGGGGAGGTGGCTCAGGCCATCGGCCCACGTCGGGGGCTACATCGCGCGAGCGATGCTGCGGCGAAGGGCCCAGGTGCCGAGCGTGAGCAGGGCCAGCGCCATGGCGGCCAGCACGCCGAGGTCAGGAAGGATGTCGATGAGCCCGGCGTCGTGACGCTGGATCGCTGCGAAGGCGTCGTAGGCCCACGCGTGCGGCGTCACGTGGGCAACCGTGCGTAGGGTGTCGCTGAAGATCTCGAGGGGCACCATGCCGCCGCCGAGACCGGCCAGCACGAGCCCGATGCCGACGCCGACGCCGGACGCGGCGGCCTCGTTGTCCATGAGCGAACCGAGGAGCATCGCCGCTCCTGCCGACACGGCGCCGAAGACCAGCAGCACCAGGCCCGACAGGAACGGGTCACCCCAACGCACGCCGAAGAGCAGCGCCGTGGCGAGCATGATGTAGGCCCCCTGGAAGACCGCGATGGTCCACCGCCCGGCGGCCTGCCCGAGCAGAACCTGGCCGGCGGACACGGGGCTCGACAGGGACCGCGCGATGATCCCGAGGCGCCGGGCCTGGATCAGCGTCGTGGACCCTGCGAGGGAGATGAGGAACACGAAGAGCAGCAACTGGGACGAGGCGCCGAGGTCGAACTTGCCGAGACCCGAGAACTCCTGGGCGATCTCGTCGACGTCCTCGATCCGCAGGCTCGTCGGAGTCACCTGCACATCCACAGCCGCCAGAGTTGTGCGCGCAGCGCTCGGGTCCACGCGCTGGTCGCTCGCGGGCCCGACAAGGGCACGCACCCGGGCCTGGTTGAGGTCGACGGCGCCGACTGCGCCACGGACTTGCTGCTGGACTGCGAGGGCGTTCGACTGTGAGCCGGGGACGATCTCGAGACGAACCGGCTCGTTGGCTGCATAGGCCGCGTTCGCGCCGTCCGGGATGAACAGGCCGACGTCGGTGCGCCCTCGGGAGACCCGTTCGAGCACGTCGTCATGTGTGCCGGTGTCGACGGTGACCCGCCTGTCGGTGAGCTGGGTGCTGATCGCCTGTTGGAGCGGTCCGCTCTCCCCGGCGATGCTGACCCTGGCGTTCGACCCCGAGCCGCCGAACTGGGATCCGAGCACCAGCACGAGCAGCAGCGGAAAGATGAAGACGAAGAAGATGTTGGACCGGTCGCGCAGGAAGCGGCGCAGCTCGGTCGCGGCGATGGCAAGGACGGATCTCACAGGGCCGCCCCCCGGTCCGGGACGATCCGGGAGACTGCCGAGGCCACGAGCGCGAAGCCGAGCATGATCAGCACGGGCACACCGATGTCCGGGATGCCGCCGCCACCGAAGGTGATGCCGAGCCCGCGGATGAAGGCACTGATCGGGTTGAGTTCGAGCAGGGTCGCGAAGACGCCGGTTCCCGCGATGGGGAAGAAGGCGCCGCCGGCGATACCGAGCACCAGGGCGACGATCGACTGGGCGATGCTGGCCTGCTCGCTCGTGCGGGCAATGCGGGCCACGATGAACATCAGGGAGGTCGAGGCGGTCACGACGCACAGCACGAGCACGGCGATCGCCGGCACCGACCCGAAGTTGACGCCGAAGAGCAGCCCCCCGACCGTGAGCAGGATGCTCGTGGCGACCACCCCGAGGATGAAGGCGACCAGCGCCTTGGCACCGACGACGAGTCCGGGCCGCATCGGCATCGAGCGGAGGCGTGCGAGCGTGCCCTGGTCGCGCTCGTACACCAGGGCCAGCACCCCGAACCCGACGGTGAAGAGGAGGAACAGACCCGCCTGGCCGGCGACGAGCGAGCCCGACATGGTCAGTTGCTCGTTGGATGCGGCGCCCGTGGCCAGGGTGAGGGTCGGCTTGGCCGTGGCCGCGGCCTGACCGGCCGCGGCCACCTCGGATGGGGTCAGGCCGAGCCGTGATCCCGCGATCGCGGTGCTCGAGCCCCCTTCGAGGTGGTCGATCGCTCCTTGGAGCACCGAGATGACGATCTGGGTCCCGATGCCCGAGCCGTCGCCCTCGATGACGGTGACCTGCTTGCCGTCGCCGGACCTCAGGCCGGCCCCGAAGCCCTCCGGGATGATCAGGCCGACCTGCGCCTGACCGTTCTTGGCGAGGTCACGCACCTGCCCGGCGGGTGCGTCCTTGACGGTGACCCGGAGCCCGCCCGTGGCGTCGGTGCCGTCGAGACCGCCGAGGGCCCCGACGAGCGCCAAGGCCAGGTCGTCACCCGCGGGGACGGAGGCTGCGACGGTGACCGGACCGATCGTCCCGTCCTGCGCGTCACCGACGACGAGGTTGAGGACGGACATCAGCGCGAGCGGCACGATGATGGCAAAGATGATGACCGACTTGTCGCGGATCCGCTGACGCAGGTCCGACAGGGTCATGGTCCACAGGTGTCGCACGTCAGTCCCTCAGCGCCTTGCCGGTCAGCCGGAGGAAGACCGACTCGAGGTTGGGCCTGGTGATCTGCACGTCGCTGAGACGCATTCCGGCACCCGTGGCGTCGGTGACGATGGTCGCGATCGCGCTCGGCGCGTCGTGGACGGCGAGGTTGAGGGTATGCCGTTCACGATCAACCTGCTCCACCGCTGGCAGGGCACGCAGCGCCGCTTCGGCCGCCACGGTGTCTCCCGAGCCGTCCAGGCGGATGTGGTCCAGGTCCCCGGTGAGCCGGATCAGCTCGTCGCGGGTGCCCTCCGCCTGCAGCCGCCCGGAGTCGATGATCCCGATCCGGTCACAGAGGCGCTCGGCCTCCTCCATGTAGTGCGTGGTGTAGAGAACGGCCATCCCCGCCGTGGAGAGGCGCTCGACCGCCTCGAGGATCGAGTTGCGGGACTGCGGGTCGACCCCGACCGTGGGCTCGTCGAGGATGAGCAGCTCCGGTTTGTGCAGCAGTCCGATGCCGATGTTGAGCCGGCGCTTCATCCCCCCGGAGAACTCCTTGGTGGGGTCCTTGGCCCGGTCCGTGAGGCCGATGACCTCGAGGACCTCCGCGACCCGGGATGCGAGCGTAGTCCCGTGGATTCCCTGAAGCCGGCCGAAGAAGGTGAGGTTCTCGCGGGCGGTCAGCTCCGGGTAGATGGCCAGCTCTTGGGGGACAAGCCCGATGTGTCGCTTCGGCTCGACCCTGGCCGGACCCATCCGATCCCCTTGGACGGTGACCGTGCCGGCATCGGCCTCGATGAGGCCCGCCACCATCGAGATCGCCGTCGTCTTGCCGGCGCCGTTGGGGCCGAGCAGCCCGTAGGTCTCGCCCCGGCCGACTCGGAAGGAGACGCCGTCGACGGCCTTCAGGTCCCCGAAGCTGCGGCACAGGTCAGTGACGAGCAGGACGTCGGCCTCCCCGTGGGTCCCCTCGGGAGCTGCGTGACGGGGGGCGGCGTCGGTCATCTGATTCCTTGTCGCGCTGGTTCGGGCGGTTGCGTACTGGGCTACGGGTGGCCGTCGCTGTGAGCCCCGTCGGTGAGCCTACCCGGACGCCCGTAGCAGGCCCGTGCCATCTGTCATGTCCAGCATCGGACGGCTATCGCCCGCGCCTTCGCGCTCCCTGACGCCCCGACGTCGACAGACCGGTCAGGCTCCCGTTGAAGAGCGGCAGCATGGTCTCGTTCAGGTTGAGCCACTGCGAAGCGCTGTGCAGCCAGCTGACCATCTGACCCAGAATGGCCCACGCGGACGGCAGGACGAAGTAGACGACGATCGCGGCGGGAGTGTTCTTGAAGAGCATGCCGAAGCCGACCCCTTGCGCCATCCCCAGCAGGACGTAGAGCGCCCCACCGAAGAGCGCGATCCGGTCGAGGGTCCAGTCACCCGAATAGCCGCGCAGCGTGATCGCCGCCTGGTGCGCGACGACGGCGAGCACGATCGAGAGCACGATCGCACTCACCCCGACGATCATGGCCGCCACGAACTTGGCCCCCGCGACCCGCATCCGACGCGGCTCGAGGCTGAAGGTCACCAGACCCGTGCGCTGCGACCACTCGGACGTGACCGCGAGGATGCCCACGACCGGCAGGATGATCGCCTGCGGCGTCAGGGTGGCCTGGAGGTAGTCGCCCAGCGGGTGCTTGCCTCCGTCGTTGAAGAACATGATGACCAGCGTGATCGCGATGATGAGGCCGATGCCGATGAGCAGCCATCGCCCGGCCCTGGTGTCGAGCATCTTGCGCAACTCGACCCGCACGAGCCGGGTGAAGGGGACTCCGGTGGTGGGCCGCTCCCCCGCGATCCGGGACGGGACCGCGGCGACGGTGGGCAGGGCGGACTCGGCCTTGGCCGAGACGTTCGCGGCCCTGTCGGCACCGTTGGTAGCCGAGGTGGCGGCATCGTTGCTGGCGCCGTGAGCGGAGCCGTTCGAACCGGCGGCGGCGACCTCTGCTGGACTGGTGGACTTGCTGGACTTGCTGGTCCTGGTGTTCATGCCGCCACCTCCTCACGGGCCGTCGCGGCCGTGAGTTCGAGGAACATCTCCTCGAGCCCCCGACTCTCGCCACTGCGCAACTCGATCAGGACGATCCCGGAGCTCGCTGCGACCTGCCCGACCTGGACCGGCTCAGCCTCGACGAGGAGGCCGCCGGTCGCCGCCGGCTCGGCCGTGATCGACGCGGCCGCCAGGGCCGAGGCGAGGGCCGCGTCGTCCGTGGAGCGGACCATCGTGCCGACCCCCGAGAGCAGTTCGTCCTTGGTGCCCTGGGCCACGATCTTGCCGTGCCCGATGACGATGATCTCGTCGGCCACCCGCTCAATCTCGTTGAGCAGGTGCGAGCTGAGCAGGACGGTGCCGCCCTCTCTCGCGTAGCCGCGCAGCAGGTCACGCATCCAGCGGATGCCGGCCGGGTCCAGGCCGTTGGCCGGCTCGTCGAGGATGAGGACCTCGGGGTCGCCGAGCAGGGCATGGGCGATGCCGAGCCGCTGGCGCATCCCGAGGGAGTAGTTGCGCACCCGGCGGGAGGCCTCCTTGTCGGTCAGCCCGACCAGCTCGATCATCTCGTCGACCCGCTTGCGGTCCACCCCCATGAGGACGGCGCCGAGCGTGAGTACCTCATGACCGGTGCGGCCCGCATGCTGAGCGGACGCGTCGAGCAGGGCACCGACGTGGCGCCCCGGGTTGGGTAGGTGGGCATAGGTGCGGCCGAGTACGGTCGCCCGGCCGGAGGTGGCCGGCGTCAGGCCGGTCATGACCCGCATGGCGGTCGTCTTGCCCGCCCCGTTGGGTCCGAGGAAGCCGGTGACGAGCCCGGGCTTGGCCTCGAACGAGATGTCGTCGACGGCCGTAAAGGGTCCGTATCGCTTCGTCAGTCGTTCCACTGTGATCATCGCTCCAGCGTGTCACGGCCGCGGGCCCGTCCCTATCCGGCATCCGCCTGATTCCGACCCCGAGATCGCACCATCGCGACCCTGACTGCGTTCAGGGTCGCGTCACTGGCCCGCACCGCCCGAGCCCGGCCTGACCTCGACAATCCCACCCGGGCCCGATCCCGTAGGCCCCCGACCACACCCGACCTCGACAATCCCACCCGGGCCCGATCCCGTAGGCGCGCGGCCCGACCCGACCACTCAGAGGCCGAGATCGGTCAGGCCATCGAACTGCCAGTTCTCGTTGCCGTAGGAGCGATACCAGAGTCCATCCGGGCCCATCGACTCCGATGCGAAGCGGACGGCGATGCGATTGTCGCCATAGGCCCACATCTCCTTGATCAGCCGGTAGTCGATCTCGCGCTCCCACTTCTGAAGGAGGAAGGCGATGATCTCGTCCCGGCCCTTGACCCACATCGTCCGGTTGCGCCACCAACTGTCCTCGGAGTAGGCGAGGGCGACCCGGGCCGGATCCCGGGTGTTCCACAGGTCCTCGGCCCCACGGACCTTGGCGATTGCGTCCTCGCGACTGAACGGCGGGACGATGGGTTGGGCTGCCATGACAAAACCCCCACAGGAGAGACGGGCCCCTGACCACTTTCGACCCTAGCCCCGAAAGATTGAATCGTCACCGAGGACAACTCAGCCCGTATGCCGCTGAGCGGGCTCCCGGGAGCGAGCTCAGCGGCATACGGGCTGGGGAGGTACGACCTACTTGACCGAGCCGCTCATCAGGCCGCCGATGAAGTAGCGGCCGAGGAAGATGTAGACGAGCAGGGTCGGCAACGACGCCACGAGGACGCCGGCCATGATCGAGGGGTAGTCCGGGTTCTGGCCGCCCGCGAGCTCGTTGAGGGCGTAGGTCACCGGCCCGTTGTTGCGGTTGGTGAGGAAGAGCGCGAAGAGGAAGTCGTTCCACGCCGACGTGAACTGCCAGATCATCGTGACGACGAAGCCCGGCGCGGAGATCGGCAGGACGATCGACTTGAAGGTGCGCAGCATGCCGGCGCCGTCGACCTTGGCCGCCTCGAGGATCTCGTTGGGCAGCGCTGTCGCGTAGTAGTTGCGGAAGATCAGCGTGCAGATCGGGATCCCGAAGATGGTGTGGACGACGATGAGCTTCCAGATGCCGTCGAACCAGCCCATCCCCGGCTGGGACTGCACGTCGATGAGCATGCCCTGCAGCGGGATCATGACCGCCTGGTAGGGGATGAACATGCCGAAGAGGAAGAGGGTGAAGACGATCGTCGCGCCGGGGAAACGCCAGCGGGCGAAGACGAAGCCGTTGAGCGAGCCCAGCATCGAGGACAGGGTCGCGGCGATGACCGCCATGATGAGTGAGCGACCGAGCGGCGGGGCGAGCGCCGTCCACGCTGCCTGCCAGCCGTTGAGGGTCAGGCTCGTGGGCAGCGACCACGCCTGGTCCGCCGTCACGTCGGCGCTGAATTTGAAACTCGTGACGATCAGGACGTAGAGCGGCATGAGGATGACGAGGGTGAACAGGATGAGCAGGCCGTAGCGCACCAGCCGCCCCGTCATCGTGCCCTTGGTGCCGGGAGCGCTCCCGGTGTCGGCGCGGATCGGGGTGACCTCGCGCTCTGGGGCGGCGGTTGCAGTCGTCATCAGTTGGTCCCCTTCTCCGACTTGTTCGTGTAGATCAGGTAGGGGACCACGACGATCGCCACGAGCACGAGCAGGATGGTCGCGTTGGCCGCTGCCGCGGTCGGGTTGTTCTGCGCGAACATCTGCGTCCACATCAGGGTGGCCGGGACCGACGCCTTGTAGGAGTTCTGACCCGCGATGGCATAGATGAGGTCGAACATCTTCATCGACATGTGGCCGATGATGATCAGCGCGGACAGGGCGATCGGCGAGAGCTGCGGGAAGAGCACGTACCGGTAGAGCTTCCACTCGGAGGCGCCGTCGATCCGGGCGGCCTCACGCTGGTCGTTCGAGATGCCGCGGAAGCCGGCCAGGAACAGAGCCATCACGTAGCCGGACAGCTGCCAGATGGCCGGGATCGCCATCGCCGCCATCGAGAACTGCGACGAGCTCTGCCACCAGCCGTTCTGGAAGCGTTCGAGGCCCATCATCGCGAGCAACTGGTTGAGGCCGACCGCCTGCCCACCGACCCCCGGTGAGAGCAGCCAGCGCCACACGACACCGGCGGCGATGAAGGAGATCGCCATCGGCAGGAGGTAGACCGAGCGGAAGAAGCCCTCGGCCTTGACGCCCTTCTCGAGCAGGACCGCCCAGAGCAGGCCGAAGAACATCGTTCCGGCCAGGAAGACCACCGTGAGCACGAGCAGGTTGAACAGCGCGTGCTTGTAGTCGGGGTCAGCGAGCAGTTGCGTGTAGTTGTCCGTCCCGCCCGGGTTGACGACCCGTTTGGTCGCCCGGCTGACCGTCCGATCCAGCGACGTCGCTACGTTGCGGTAGATCAGCCAGTAGACGAAGATCCCCACGAGGATGATCGACGGCGAGACGAGTAGGAATCCGGGTAGCCAGTCCTTGGCTCTTCTTCTCATGAACGGTCCTCAATCACGCAGGGACGACGGTGGGCGGGGCGACGCTGCTGGGACGGGCGGGGCCAACCTGGGTTGGCCCCGCCCGGTTTCAGCCGATCAGGTCACTTGGAGTACTTCTTGGCAGCGGCCACGAGGTCCGTCACCAGGACCGCGTCGTCGCGGCTGGAGTAGAACTTCGAGATCGCGGTCGAGATGTCCGTGTTCCAGGCCAGGCTCACGGCAGCACCGTGAGCGATCGAGGAGACGATCTTGTCGTCCTTGAACGCCTTCATCGCGGACTGCTGGTAGGGCGGGAAGTCCGACGAGGGCACGTCCGTGCGGGCCGGGATCGAGCCCTTGGCCAGGTTGAAGGCCTTCTGGCCCTCGGCCGAACCGATCAGCATGAGCCAGTCCTTGGCCCCACCCGGGTTCGCGGTGCCCTTGGGCAGCGTGAACGAGTCGGCGAGGAAGTCGAACACGCCGTCCGTGCCGGGAGTTGCGAAGTAGGTGTAGTCCGTCTGCTCCTTCTTGCCCTTGTCGGTGAACTCGGCCACGGCCCAGTCACCCATGACGTTGTAGGCAGCCTTGCCGTCGATGACCATGTCGGTCGCCACCGGCCAGTCGTCACCGTCGGAGGCGGTGTTGGCGTAGGTCAGCAGCTTCTTGTAGTCCGCGGCCGCAGCCTTCCGTTGTAGCCGTCCACGCCGAGGTCTGCGATGAGGACGTTCTCGAAGAGCTGGACCTGGGTCCACGTGCCGCTCACCGAGAGCGGGGTCGCGACGCCGGCGGCCTTGACCTTGTCCATGTCGGCTATCCAGCCCTTGATGTCCGTGGGCACGGCGTTGATGCCGGCCTTCTTCAGGACCGCAGTGTTGGCCCACACGACGTTGGCGCGGTGGATGTTGCTCGGGACGGAGTAGATGTTGCCGTCCACCGTCAGCCGGTCGAGCAGCGCCTTGGGGAAGACCGACTCGCCGCCGAGCGCCGTGATGACGTCGTTGACGGGCACGATCTGGTCGGCGTCGATGTAGTCGAGCAGCTCGGCGCCGGCGTGTCCCTGGAAGGAGCTCGGCGGCTGGTTGTTCTGCAGGTCGGCCGCGAGCTTGGCCTTGGCGTTGGCCCCGGCCCCACCAGCGACGGCGAGGTTGACGAACTTGTCGTTGGGGTACTTCTCCTTGAAGAGCCCCTCGAGCGCGTCGAGGCCCTTCTTCTCAGAGCCTGCGGCCCACCAGGTGAAGACGCCGACGTCGCCACCGGCGCCGCCAGCCTTGGTCTCCATGGCGGTGGCAGGTGCTGCCGGGCCGTTGTCCGTCGGGGCGGGCGTGCTCGAGCCGCAGGCGGCCAGGGCAAGCGCCACGGCCCCCGCCGTGACAGCTGTGGTGATGGTCCTCTTACGCATGTACTTCCTCCTATGTGGGTCCCGGGGTCTCCGGGGATCAAGCGCCGGGCGCAGGGCTCGGATGGTTGTGGTGGCCACCCCGGACGGGGTGGTCAGGTGCTAGGTGACGAGCGTGGGCGGCATACAGCGAATGACGGTGGCCCCTCCTTCGACTCGAACCCGTCCGGCCCCGTGCGGCACGAGCAGCACGTCACCCTGGGTGATCTCGAGGGGGCCTGCTCCGTGCTCCGTGGCGAGCGTTCCGTGTCCGTCGACGACGACGGTCACGCTGAATCCTGGCTCGAGGTCGGCTGGGCCGGTGCGTGTCGAGACGACCTCCGCCCGGAAGAACTCGGCCGCCGCGTCGGGCAGGGCCGACGCGACGCCCTGAACGTCGGTCCAGCGCCGCCGCAACCCCGCCACGACGGAGTCGTCGAGGGCGTCGCTGGCGACGCTGCGCAGGGCGAGCTCACGCGGCAGTCCGAGGAAGGCGTGCGCCTCCTCGAGACCGAAGCGCTGGTGCTCGAGCATGACGGACAGGTCGGTCGGCTCCTGCAGCTCGAGAATCAGGACTCCCTCACCAATGGCGTGCGGTTGCCCGGCCGGGACCAGGATCGCGTCACCGGCCTGCACCTCGACCCGGTTGCAGGCCGCGAGGAGCCGCTCATCCTGGGCGGCGACGAGCTCCGCCAGCGTGTCTGGCTCGACGTCGTCACGAAAACCGAGCCACACGACCGCTCCCGGCTCGGCCATCAAGACGATCCACGCCTCGGTCTTGCCGTGGTCGCAGTCGAGGTGGGCCGCAGCGAACTGGCGATCGGGGTGGCTGTGGACGGGCAGCCGCTCTCCGGCGTCGAGCAGTTTGGTCAGGATTCCCGGCTCGGCGCCGTGCGCGGCCAGGTGGTCCGCACCGAGCCAGCCGACCGGGTCCGTGGCCAGAGCGGTGGGCAGGTCCAGGCCATCGCGCAGGATGGTCACCCCGCCGCCACCCTCGGCGAAGAGACGCGTCGTGGACGCGAGCCAGTCCTCGGGTCGGTAGCCGTCGAAGTCGTCCGGGAGGTCCTGGCCGCGGAAGCTGTAGATCCGTTCGCCACCGCGGTAGAAACGGCGTGGCGTGTTCACCGCGAGCGTGAGCGCACTCGGTGTCCGGGTTGATTCGGGGCCGGTCACGAGGTGGACTCCCATGCCGGTGAGGTGGCCAGGTTGGCCCGACAGGATCGGCGGCGCCCGGAACCACGCACGATGAGCCGGGTGGGCACGACCACCGTCTGGGGCTCCGACTCATCGCCGAGGAGTCGGAGGAACAGTTGTTGGGCCGCCTTCTGCCCCAACGACTTCGGGTCCTGATGGACCACCGTGATGGGCGGGTCCATGAGCCCTGCGAGCTCGAAGTCGTCGTAGCCGACGAGGGAGAGCTGGGCGCCGATGTCTCGCATGGCGTGCAGGGCTGCGATCGTGACCCGGTTGTTGCCCGTGATGATCGCCGTGATCGGTTCCTTCTCGCCGACCCAGGCGGAGAGCCGGTCCCGCAGGTCCTCGCGGCGATGCGGGCCCATCGCGACATGGGCGGTCCCGGGGAGGCCGAGCGAGGTGTGGTTGGCCTCGAAGGCGATCCGGCGCTGTCGCGCGGTCCAGAACTCCGGGTCATCACCGAGGAAGCCAACCCGCTGGTGCCCGTGGGCGACCAGGTGCTCCATGGCGCTCCGGATCCCTCCGGCGTTGTCGCTGAGCACGGTGTCGGCAGCCGCGCCGCGCACCGGACGGTCGACGTAGACGATCGGGATCCCACTCGCCACGACCCCCGGATCCGAGGAGGGCGCTTCTCCCGCGGGCACCACGACGAGCCCGTCGACCCCGCGGGCGATCAAGCCGTCGAGGATGGAGCGTTCCCGGCTCGGCGAGCCCTGGGCGGAGGCCGTGATGAGCAGGTGGTGCCGGACCCGGGCCTCGTGCTCGACCGCGGCCCCGATCTGGGAGTAGAAGGGGTTGTCCAGGTCCTCGACGATCAAGCCGATCGTGAGAGACCGTCCCGGGGGCGCCCGGAAGCCGCCGTCAGCGCGGCCGAAACCGAGCCGATCGATGACCGCTCGCACGCGGTTCGCCGTGTCCGGTCGGACCCCGTTCTCGCCCTTGACCACCCTCGAGACCGTCTTGACCGAGACATGCGCCTCGGCAGCCACGTCGGCCATCGTGGGCCGAGGACTGGTCCGGTGTCTGGACAGCGATGTCATCGCGATGATTTGACCAGATGCGCACGATGTCCGGCAACTTCCGTGACCGAAACGAGTCCTAAGGGGTCATTCTTGTCCGATTCGCCGCTGCGGAAGTGGACAACGATGACCGATCCCGCCCGCCGGCGATCCGCCACCACAACCGGACCACGGTCCCCAAACGGTGGCCCCGCTCGCCCATCCGCCACCACAACCGGACCACGGTCCCCAAACGGTGGCCCCGCTCGCCCATCCACCACCACAACCGGACCACGGTCCCCAAACGGTGGCGCGCGGTTGTCGGTTTCAGCGCATCAGGCCGGCAGTCGATTCAGCCAGGGCCGCACGGCGGCGAGGAAACGGACGGGGTCCTCCAGTTGCGGGGTGTGCCCGACACCATCGAGCCAGGCGGTCTCCCAGCTCGGGTTGTCGGCTGCGGCCTTGCGCGCCGCTGCGATTGGCACGAGTCGATCCCGGTCGCCGTGGATGAGCAGGACCGGCTTATCGATGGCGTGGATCGAGTGGGCATACGTCTTCGGCTTGCCCACGACCCGCATCAGCGAGCGGGCGGCCCTCAGGAAGCTGGCCGTCACCCCGTCCTGGGTGTCGAGATATCTGGTCAGGCGGGCACCGGCACCGAACCCCGCCGGATCAGCCCGTTTCGGGTCGGCGAAGCACAGGTCGACCATGCCGCGCACCCGCTGCTCCGGGGTGTACTTCGACTTGAACCGGTCGTAGAAGAGCTCACCGACACCGGGCGTGGCGTAGGCACCGAACTGCAGGGCCACGAACGGATCCAGACGTCCGTTGGCGCTCGGCAGGGCGGGGTCGACGAGGATCAGCCCAGCGACCAGGTCAGGGCTTCGCGAGGTCACGAGCAGCGACACCAAGCCGCCCATCGAGTTGCCGACGAGCACCGCCGGTTCGCCGATCACCTCGCGGACGAAGCGGCCCACGAGCTCAGCGTTGGCGCCGACGCTGGTGTCGCGAGGCGACCCGGGCGTCAGGCCGAATCCGGCCAGGTCGATCGCGGTGACGCGTCGGCCCTCGGCGAGCTGGGACGCCACCTGCACCCAGTTGAGGTGCGACCCACCGAGTCCGTGCACGAGCACGAGGGGCGGAGCTCCGGTCGGCCCACCGAAGTCGACCCAGTGGACCGGGCCGTCCAGGTCGACGATCTGGCTGCTGCCGCCCCACGGCGCGGCGAGGTCGAAAGGAGCGGTCTGAGGGAGGGCGGTCATGACGGAAATGTACCGGCGCAACGCCACGATCACGATCTGGGCCCACCGCCCGGACCGAATTGACGGCCACCACGCCCGCAACGGCTGCTGGGCGTCCGCTCAGGGCAAGATGAGCGCATGACCGCGCAACGCCCAGAGGCACGAGAGCACCCTGCCCACCACGAGTCCCGCCCCGTCAAGACCTGGCTCACCGACATGGACGGCGTCCTCGTCCAGGAGGAAGACGCGATCCCCGGCGCGCCAGAGTTCATCGCTGCTCTCCGGGCGTCCAACCACGCCTTCCTCGTGCTGACCAACAACTCGATCTACACTCCCCGAGACCTGCGAGTTCGCCTGCTCGACAGTGGGATCGACGTGCCAGAGTCGGCGATCTGGACCTCGGCGCTGGCCACCGCCCAGTTCCTCGTCGACCAGCGTCCCGGCGGCTCGGCCTACGTCGTCGGGGAGGCCGGCCTCGTCGCTGCGATGCATGACGTCGGCTACATCATGACCGAGCGCGACCCCGACTACGTGGTCCTGGGCGAGACCCGGACCTACTCGTTCGAGTCGATCACCCGAGCCATTCGCTTGATCGAGAAGGGCGCCCGTTTCATCGCGACGAACCCGGACCCCAGCGGCACCAGCCCGGCGGGCACTCTCCCGGCCACCGGCTCCGTCGCGGCCCTGATCTCCACCGCGACCGGTCGCCAGCCCTACTACGTCGGCAAGCCGAACCCGCTGATGATGCGCAGCGCCCTCAACCGACTCGACGCCCACTCCGAGTCGACGATCATGATCGGCGACCGGATGGACACCGACATCATCTCCGGGCTCGAGGCGGGACTGCGGACCGTGCTGGTGCTCACCGGGTCCACCAGCCGGGAGCAGATCGAGCACTTCCCCTACCGACCCAGCCGGGTGGTCGACTCCGTGGCCGACCTCATCGCCCTCGTCGACCCAGGGTCAGCCTTGGGTCTCGCGCCTGACCGGGTGTGACATGAAGATCTACACGATCGGACACTCAACTCGGCCACTGGAGGAGTTCATCGCGGTCCTCGAAACCTACGGGATCGACTCCCTCGTCGACATCCGTACCGTTCCCAAGTCCCGTCACAACCCGCAGTTCCACATCGACTCCCTCCGCGAGACCATCCCCGCGGCCGGCATCGACTACCACCACCTCGAGGCACTCGGAGGTCTGCGGCACTCCCGCAAGGACTCGCCCAACATGGGCTGGCGATCATGTGCGCCGAGGCGGTGCCCTGGCGCTGCCACCGTTCCCTCGTCGGGGATGCCCTCCTGGTCCGCGACGTCGAGGTGATCGACATCTTCGACGCGCGCAAGGCGAGCGCCGAGACGTTGACCCGCTTCGCGGTCGTCGACGGCCTGTCGATCACCTACCCACCCGAGGACGAGGCGGAGGAAGGCGCCAAGCCCGAAGACTGACCCGGCCCGGCACTTCGGACGGACAAAGTCCCTCCTCCGACGATCTCCCCGCACGCCGCAGCAGCGCCCCCGAGGGTTTGTCCGTCCGACGCCCCGCAGCAACGAGGCCGTAGGCCCGCGGCCGACCTCTGCACCGACGAGTCCGTATGCCGCTGAGCCGACTCAGCAGCGTCGGCCTGGGTTCGCCAGTGGCGGGGTCGCGCGGTCACCGACTCGGTGGCCCGGAGAGCGCGCCGGAGAAGAGCCGACGCCACCACGAGGCTCGGGGCGACGCAGCCGGTGCGGGTCCGGCCGCGGTCCGAGCCGCCGCAACAGCGGCGTCCCGGTCAGCGCGGAGGGCCAGCCATCGCTCAACCAGGTCATCGACGTCGACCGTCTTGGCGATGAGCGGGGGCAGGTTGCCCACGGCTGGGCGCAACCGGTCGGCGAGGACGCG